>Ga0209709_10000204_pt1 | contig 57785 bp, 53 predicted proteins | sample ArcticOcean_MG_C_2_FD_187435 | JGI IMG/M metagenome (GOLD analysis project Ga0209709, IMG submission 187435) | Marine microbial communities from western Arctic Ocean - ArcticOcean_MG_CB4_136 (SPAdes) (version 2) | ecosystem: Environmental > Aquatic > Marine > Oceanic | place: Arctic Ocean... | reverse complement strand
AGATTACAGGAAAAACTATAGGAATTATTGGGTGTGGAAATATTGGATCAATAGTTGCCGACAGAGCTTTAGGATTAAAGATGAAGGTAATTGCTTATGATCCATTTTTAACTGAAGAAAAAGCCTTGGCAATAAAGGTAAGGAAGGTTGAATTAGATGAGCTATTAAAGATAAGTGACATAATCACCCTTCATGTTCCCTTAACAGATCAAACCGCAAACATAATTAATAAAAAAACATTAGAAAATTGTAAGGATGGTGTCTTTGTAATTAATTGTGCTAGGGGCGGTCTTATTGACGAGAAGGATTTAAAAGATTCTTTAGATTCAGGAAAAGTTGCTGGAGCAGCTATCGATGTGTATGAGGTTGAACCTGCCAAGAAAAGTATCTTTTTTGGAATGGAGAATGTAATATGTACTCCTCATCTAGGTGCGTCAACTTTAGAAGCTCAAGAAAATGTTGCGCTACAGGTGGCGGACCAGATGGCTGATTTTTTATCTACCGGGGCAGTTTCGAATGCGATTAATATGCCCTCTATTTCCGCTAGCGAAGCACCTGTGTTAAAGCCTTTTGCGAAAGTTGCTGAACAGCTAGGTTTATTTGCAGGACAATTAATGCCTTCAGATTTTCACGAAATAGCAATTGATTATGTTGGAGATGTATCAGAATATAATTGTTCTCCAATAACTTCTGCAGCTGTAGCGGGAGTTCTTAGTTCAACGTTACCTGACATAAACATGGTCAGTGCCCCATCGATTGCTCGAGACAAAGGTATTGCAATTACTGAAACAAAAAAAGAAGAACACAGTGCGTATGAGAGCTATATACGAATAACTTTGATTTCTAAAAAAGAAAAATTTTCAATTGGCGGAACTACCTTTTCTGATGGCAATCCTAGGATAGTTCAAATTAATGGTATTGATTTAGAGGCCGGGTTGATGCCTAATATGCTGTATGTCACAAATAAAGATGTTCCAGGTTTGATTGGAAGTTTAGGAAATATTCTGGGCAATGAAAAAATTAACATAGGAAGCTTTAACTTAGGAAGAACAGGGCCCTTAAAGGACGCAATAGCCTTGATAGGGGTTGATAACTCTGTGGGTGAAAATGTAATAAAAGAAGTTGAAAAACTTGAGTCTGTAGTTCAAGTTAAAAGTCTAAGTTTTAATATCATTTAACAAGGTTAAGAAAAATGGCTAATGTTGCGGTTATAGGTTCTCAGTGGGGAGACGAGGGCAAAGGAAAAATTGTCGACTGGCTTTCCAGCAGATCTGACGTTGTGGTTCGGTTCCAGGGTGGTCACAATGCTGGGCACACATTAGTTATTGATGGTGTTACCTATAAGCTATCTTTGCTGCCATCTGGAATAGTTCGTGGTGGAAAAATATCTATCATTGGTAACGGTGTAGTGATCGATCCATGGGCTTTAGCAAAAGAAATTCAATATATTACTGATTTAGGAATAATGGTTAGTCCTGAAAGTCTTAAGATAGCTGAAAACGCTACTTTAATTTTACCGCTTCACCAAAGGCTTGATTCCTTAAGGGAGGGGCTTAGTGGAGATGACAAAATAGGTACTACTAAAAGGGGAATTGGTCCAGCCTATGAGGATAAGGTCGGAAGAAGGGCGATTCGAGTAACAGATTTAGCCAATGAAAAAACTCTAGTTAATAAAGTTAATAAACTTGTCAATCATCACAATATTGTTCTTAGGGGCATGGGCGAAAAAGAACTTAATCCCAGCGATGTTTTAAAGGAATTAATTTCAATAACGGATAAGATTTTACCCTATATGGCTAGAGTTTCCATTATTCTTTCAGAGGCAAGAAAAGCAGGAAAAAGGATTTTATTTGAAGGAGCTCAAGGTGTTATGTTGGATGTTGATCATGGGACATATCCATTTGTAACCTCGTCAAATACGATTTCGCCTACAGCTTTATCTGGTGTAGGTCAAAATTTAAAGGCCTTAAATTTTGTTTTAGGGATTACTAAGGCCTACACTACAAGGGTTGGTGAAGGCCCCTTCCCAACAGAACAAGAAAATGAAACAGGTGAAGAGCTTGGAAAAAAAGGTCACGAGTTCGGAACAAATACTGGAAGAAAAAGAAGATGTGGCTGGATAGACACTGTCATGGTTAGGCATGCAATTGAAGTTGGCGGAATAGATGGCATAGCTCTTACAAAACTTGATGTACTTGACGGATTTGAAACAATAAAAATATGTGTTGGATATAAATTAAATGGTAAGGTGATCGATTATTTTCCAATAGCATCAGAAGATCAATTTAATGTTATTCCTATATATGAAGATATAAAAGGGTGGAGCGATTCAACATATGGAGCAAGGAGCTGGAATGAACTTCCAGCTGAGGCAATAAAGTATGTTAAAAGGCTAGAAGAGCTTATTGGCTGTTCTGTATCTCTTTTATCAACAAGTCCTGAAAGAGATGATACTATTTTAGTTAAAGATCCTTTTGAAGATTAAAAAAACTTCTTGCAAGAAATTTTAAATAGTTGTATTTATCCTCTTGTCCAAGGGGTGCCTTTAAGGCTGAGATGGATTTTCCTATCCCTTTGAACCTGATCCGGTTAATGCCGGCGTAGGAATGGATTATTTTCTCTACAGCTGCATTAATAATCGTTTCTGCTTAATAATCTGTAGGAGTTTTTAATGAAGTATTTTTTTCTTGTATCGTTTTTAATTATAAATTGCCTCCACTTGGTTGCTGAAGAAGTGCAATCAAATACAGGAATCGATGAAATCCTTGTTACAGCAGAATTCAATAAGGGTAGCCTATTTAACCTCCCATTTAGTGTCTCAGTATTAAGTGCCAAGGATATTAAACAAAGAAATGCTAGTCATCTTGAAGATTTGTTGTCTATGACACCAAATGTAAATTACTCAACCGGCTCATCAAGAGGGAAATTTTATCAAATCAGAGGTACTGGTGAAAGAAGTGAATTTACTGAGCCAGTTAATTATTCTGTAGGGGTTATCATTGACGGTATAGACTTTACAGGCATAGCGCTAGGAGCTTCGACATTTGATATTAAACAAGTTGAGATATTAAGGGGTCCGCAAGGAACTTTGTATGGTGCGAATGCTCTTGCGGGGCTAGTTAATATGGTCAGTAATAATCCCACCGAGAATTTTTATTCTGAAATAACGGGATTGATTTCAGAATATGGTGGGAGAAGTATTGGCGCGATAATAAGCGGATCTTCTGATAGTAATTTTGGATATAGAATTGGAATAAATAGTTCGAAAAGTAATGGTTATGTCGATAATATTTATTTAAATAAAGATAACACTAATAATTTAGACGAAACGATTGCAAAAGCAAAATTCACTAAAAGTATTAATAATATTAATTTAACCTTAAATATATTTAATGCAGATATTGATAATGGCTATGATGCTTTTAGTCTCGATAACACTAGGATAACTTATTCTGATAAGCCAGGGCATGACAGACAAAAGACTTCGGCAGCATCACTAAAAATAGAAAAAACTTTTAAAAATAATAGTCGTATTGAAACTTTAGTCAGTTATGCCAAATCAGATCTTGAATATGCATACGATGAAGATTGGAGCAATATTGGTATTTGCAATGACTCACCATGCGCTTTTTCTATACATGGATTTGACTGGTGGTATTCTTCTTTTGATAGCTTTGAACGAGACAATAAAAATCATTCTTTAGACATTCGATATATCTCTGGCTCAGAAAATTTTCCATGGGTTATTGGTATTTATAATAGAGATCAGGATATAAATTTAGTTAGGGAATATACATACCTTGAAAATGATTTTAAGAGTTCTTTTGATACAAGAAGTTCTGCTATTTATAGCCAGATAGATAGCAATATTAGTAATGAAATTAAAATTACAGTAGGCCTAAGATTTGAAAAAAGAAAAGTCGATTATTTAGATAACAATGGACCTGTTCCGGAAGGATTTTTTTGTATAGCTGTTTACCCCAGACCTGAAAGCTGTCTCTTTAATAATGAGTATTCTGATTCTGAAAATTTTTGGGGTGGAAAAATTGCAATACAAAATAAATTCAATGAAAAAACAATGGCCTATGCATTGATATCACGAGGTTTTAAACCGGGGGGTGTTAATATCGACGGTAAAATTAACCAGGAGAACCTTAATTACGAATCCGAATCAATGTGGAATTATGAGCTGGGAATAAAAACTAGCTTAATTGATAATACTTTTTTTGTACAAGCATCACTTTTTTATCAAGATCGTGACGACGTTCAAACAAAACAAAGTTTTGTTTCTTCTATAGTAAGTGAAATTGAAGGAGGTGAATGCCCATGCACCTTTGCTGATTACATTGGTAATGCAGCTTCGGGAAGTAATTATGGGTTTGAGTTAGAGCTTTTATGGCTCATTAACGATAAGCTTGAAATTTCTTCCTCACTAGGTATTCTTGAGACTGAATTTAAAAACTTTGCAAGTTACTCTCACGTTGATGCTGATCCATCGAATGGTGTAGCTGTTAATTTATCAGGAAGAGATCAGTCTCACGCACCAAATTATCAATTCAACTTCTTTCTAAATTATCAGCTTAATGAAAACATCTTTATCAACCTTAATGTTGAGTCAAAAGATAAATTCTATTTTTCTGACAGACACGATGCTCAATCAGATAGTTATACTCTTTTAAATTTTCTTATCGGATATAAGTTAGATTCTTGGGAAATAAGTTTATTTGGTAAAAATTTAACTGATGAAGATTATAAAACCAGGGGTTTTGGAAGTTTTGGCAATGACCCAAGAAAATTTTATGTTACTGAGCCCTATAATCAATATGCAGCACCAAGGGTTATAGGGGTTAGCGGAAAGAAGAGTTTTTAATATATAATATTTATGATGATTTTTTTTGAAATATTTGCTGTTATATTTGCATTATTATACCTTTTTCTGGCAACGAAACAGAGAATATCATGCTGGTATGCAGCATTTATTAGTACTGCTATCTATACTTTTTTATATTGGGATGTTGCTCTGTATATGGAATCTCTTTTAAATTTTTATTATCTATCAATGGCTGTTTATGGTTGGAGGGAATGGAGTAAAAGAGAAAAAGATAATCTCTCTCCAATAACAAATTGGTCTTCAAGTGAGCACTTTTTCGTTATCACTATAATCTTTATTTTAACTTTTTCTTCAGGTTATTTTTTAAGTAATACCGACGCTGTCAGACCTTATCTGGATTCTTTTACGACATGGGCCTCTGTTGTTACAACCTATATGGTCACACAAAAAGTACTATCAAATTGGCTCTATTGGATAGTAATTAATACCGTTGGTATTTTTCTTAATTTAGATAGAGAGCTTTATCTAACAGCACTACTATTGTTCTGTTATCAAATAATTTCTATCATAGGCTATTTTAATTGGCGAAAAACTTATCATGAGCAATCAACATCATATTGAAAAAATCTTAGGGAACATCCCTGGATTTGATATTAATCTAAGAAAAATTTATTTTGAAAGGCTGGGTGCTGGGAGAACAAATGTAAGTTACCTGGTTCAGGACGGTATTAGAAAGTATGTATTACGTTTAAATTCAGAAAAATCCAAATATTACAATATTGATCGTAGCAGAGAGTTAAAGATACTTAATGTACTTAAAGATAGCGAGATTGGACCAAAAGTTGTGTATTGTGATCCTTCCTATAATTTTTTAATAACTGAGTTTATTGAAGGCTTGCCTTTGTTGCCTAATGGAGTAACAGAGAAGAATAAAGAATATTTAACTAATTTAATTTCTATGTACCAGGGTATGGATATTGACTTACCTAAATTTAACTATTTTGATCACATAAAGAAATATGAGGTTTTTCTTTTAGAAAGAAGCGGCATTAACAAAAAAATATCTAAAAAATTAAAGGATTTTTATCCTCATTTAAAAGACTTTCAAAATGAAGATTGGAATCCAGTATTGTGTCATCATGATTTATCACCATCTAATATAATCAAAACAAGTAAAGGCCTGAGAATTATAGATTGGGAGTTTTCTGCGTACGGATACTCTAAGTTCGATAGAGAATATCTAATTCCTTCGAAAAATAAGGATTCTTTTTTGGATAATTTATTTGAGATATTGGAAGAGATGTGGTTTGCGATAAGTAAAATTTAAATATCTACAATATTTTTATCATTCATATTTTTTTCAAGAGCTTCTTTCACCTTTTCTAAGGCCCTTACCTCTATCTGCCTAACTCTCTCTCGGCTAATATCGTATTTAATACTTAATTCCTCAAGTGTTGAAGGGGAATCAGTAAGTTTTCTAGTTTGTATTATATCTAGCTCTCTTTTATTTAAAACGAGAAGAGATTCATTTATTAACTCCTTTCTAAGCTCCTCCTCCTCCTGTTCTGAGTAGGCCTCTTCTTGATTTGCTTCGTCAGATATTAACCACTCTTGCCATTCGCCACTCTTCTCACCATCAGAGCTTATTGGTGCGTTTAAAGAGGGATCTCCTCCTGAGAGCCTTCTGTTCATATTAACAACTTCTTTTTCAGGAACGTTAAGTTGAGTTGAAAGTTTCTTTAAATTTTCTGGCTTTAGATCACCATGCTCATAGGCTTGTATTCTATTTTTCGCGCTCCTCAGGTTGAAGAATAATTTTTTTTGAACAGCTGTTGTTCCTATTTTTACTAACGACCAAGACCTCAAGACATATTCTTGCATAGCGGCTTTTATCCACCACATTGCATACGTTGTTAATCGAAAACCCTTTTCCGGATCAAATTTTTGCGCTGCTTGCATTAGGCCAATATTACCTTCTGAAATAATATCAGTTATAGGTAGGCCATAACCTTTATATCCCATTGCAATTTTTGCAACCAACCTAAGGTGGCTTGTAACCAATTGGTGCGCAGCATCAGTATCTTTATGAACTTGCCAACGGTTAGCCAACGTATATTCTTCTGTAGCACTAAGCATTGGGAACTTTTTTATCTCTTCGAGATAATTTTTTAATCCAATATCGCCTGATAGAGCAGGAAGATTCATGTTTCTCTCTCATTCTGTTTATTGTTATTATATGGGTATATTTTTGTTCCGTGTAAAGGGGGGGAGGGTTAAATTAATTTAATTACATTTAACATTTCTTTAGGGGGGTCTAGTTGGAATACAAGAATTTCTTTTGTTGCAGGGTGCTCAAAGCCCAAACTATTAGCGTGTAATGCTTGCTTGTCCCCAAGAGATTCGACAGCATTTATCATTTTACCGGTTAATTTGCTTATGCGAGTCTTATAACCCTGTCCGTACAACGGATCGCCTATGATAGGGTGTGATATATCATCTAGATGAACTCGTATTTGATGTGTTCTTCCAGTCTCCAATTTACATTCAATTAAGGAAATATTATTTGTAATATCTTTTTTTATTATTTTCCAATGGGTGATTGCAATTCTTCTTCCGGGTTTTTCAGCATTAAAAACAGCTATTTTTTTTCTATTCTTGGAGGATCTTCCTAGGAATGTTTGAATTGTTCCAGAAGAAAATTTTGGTACACCCCAGACGATAGCCTGGTAAGATCGAACTAATTTGCCATCTCTACCGTGATTTTTAAATTGTTCTGATAACCCGTTATGTGATTTATCATTTTTAGCAACAACAATTAATCCGCTAGTATCCTTATCTAGACGATGAACAATTCCAGGTCTTTTTTCTCCGCCTATCCCAGATAAACTTGAACCACAATGTTTGATTAGGGCATTTACCAGAGTTTTATTAGGGTTACCGGGAGCAGGGTGAACCACTAAACCTTTAGGTTTATTTATAACTATTAGGTCATTATCTTCAAAAACAATATTTAAAGGAATGTCTTCACCTTTGGGAATGGGGTCCCTTGCTTCTGGAATTAGAAGTTGATAAACATCATCCTCCTTAACCTTATAAGAAGGATCGCTTATTGTTTCGATAGTTTTATTTAATAAATGAAGTGACCCCTCCAAGATAAGATTCTTTATTCTGGTTCTGCTAATACCATCTGCTTTTTGTGCAATAAACTGATCTATGCGTTTTCCAGAATCTTCATTTGTTACTTTATGTGATATTGTTTTTTCCACGGAACCTTCATGATGACCAAAGAACCAAAATTAAACAAAGACTATATCTTTTTAAAGAAAATTGTCATTATTTTAGGAATAATTCTTATTCTAGGATTCTTTATTATTATTATAACTATAGTTTATCAGGTTTTATCTCTACCAACAGCGTAGAATGTAGACCACATCTTTAATCCAAAAAATAACGAAACTAACCATAGAATAAGTTCAATCCAATTTGGGTTACTGTTATATCCAAAGAAGCCTTTCAGAAATAACCCTACAGAGCCTTTATCATGGAGCATATGGTAATATTTTTCATCTGAATCATTGTAAGAATAAAATATTTCATGTCTTATTGAATCTATCTCTTTTGCTGGCTCGTAAATATTCCAAACTCTTGTGATATTAATTTTCTCTAATGTATTGCTTTTTACAAGATACTCTTCAGCTTCGTGAGTTCCGTAAGCCACCATACCAGCTGCAAAAAATACCAATAGTAAGGTAGTTGCTTTAAAGAATGTTCTTAAGTTAATTTTTCTACCTTGAATAACGACTAAATAACCTATTAAAATTGCAAGAACTGCGCCACCAAAGAATCCTAAGTATGAAAATATTCCAGTACTTGAAAAGCTTGCAATAAGAAATAAAGCAGTTTCAAACCCTTCCCTTAAAATAGAAAAAAATACCAATAGAAACAATGCAAGGCTCGATCCTGCGACAGCTGCTTTAACGGAGCTTTCTATTTCCCTTCGATCGCTCACATGTTTTGACAACCAAAAGATAACATAAAATAATATGCCTGCTGTTATATACATAAATATAGCTTCAAATAACTTTTCGTATAAGGTGTTGCCAACGGCGCTGTTGATTGATGCAAGTCCAATTCCAACTATTACACTTGCCGTCAAAGACGACAAAACACCAAGCCAAAGAATATTTTTCTCATATGACAAATTATTTTTATCAAGAACTGTATAAATTATCCCAACTATTAGGGATGCCTCCAGACACTCTCTAAACGTAATAATAAACTCATTCATGACTGACCTCTTTTATATTTAGTATTGATTATCATTCTCAACTATAATACTTTTCTATTCTATGAAGCTATAATGATCAATAAAATAATTATAACATTTTTATAAGCTTTATAATGAGATAATGAGGTGAAAATGAGATTTTATATAAACTATTTTTTGTTAGTAATTATTTTTGCAAATTTTAATTTACTTCATTCTGAAGAAATGATTATAGGAAAAGAATGAATTTCTCCTGGGGCCAATATTATTTTTGAGTGTGCCATTAAGGGTAGTATTAAACCAACAGAATTATATTTAAAAGAAAGTGAATCCGACATTCATATAGAGGCCTTAGTTACATGGTCGGCTAATGGACCAAAGGGGTCCATTGAGCGAGGGTTTATACCATATTTAAATATAACAGCAAAAATTATAAGTCAAAATAGCCGAGATGAGGCTACTTATAACTTAATTCCTCATTTAAATATGTCCGATAACTTCCACTATGCAAACAACATAAAACTACCCGGAAAAATAAGCGATCTCTATACTGTTGTTTTTAGGATATCGCCCCCAAGAAAGGTGATGTTGGATTTCATTATGATTGGAGAAAAGAGGTTAATAATAATCTAATTACAGAAGAAAGCTTTATCTATAAAGATCAAAATTTTGAAAAATGGGCAAACCTATCTAGACGTTAACATCTATATGTCAACGAAATAAGCTTAATAAAAAATAAGTAAATTTTTTGTATTTTTATATTGCGAATGATTATCAATTACATTATAACTTGCGAATAATTATTATTAACATAAACAATTTATTATAAATTGGGAAAAAAACTATGACAAAAACTAACCTAACAAATTTTTTTATTATTGCATTGGTATTTAATCTATCAATGCCAATTAATGTTTTTGCTCAAGACAACGCACCACCAGCTCCATTGGATGCTGTAGACGAACTTTTAGTTGTTAGTAGCAAAAGTGATATATTCAAAGTTCCTGGTTCAGTATCTTTTTTAGATAAAGAAGATTTAGCTGCACACAACTACATGGACATTCAAAGAATGCTTCAACAAATTCCTGGTATAAATTTTCAAGAAGAAGATGGCCTTGGTTTGAGACCAAATATTGGCCTTCGTGGAGCTCAAACAGAAAGAAATGGTAAAATTACAGTTATGGAAGATGGTATCCTTATCGCTCCAGCTGCATATGCTTCACCATCAGCTTATTACTTTCCAAGAGCAACACGAATGGAATCAATTGAAATAGTCAAAGGTCCTGCTGCTATTAAATATGGCCCTAGAACTGTTGGCGGATCAATTAATATGATCTCATCAAGAATTCCACAAGAATTTGGTGGCACTCTTAAGGCAAGATTTGGAACTGATGCTCAGTCTGTTGTTCACTTAACAATGGGTGGAACATCAGGTAAATGGGGTTTCTTAGTTGAGACACTTCAAGAAGAAGGAGATGGTTTTAAAAGTATATCTTCGGGAACAGATGTAGGTTATGAGATCGAATCCTATGTTGCTAAATTAAGATTCCAGGATGTGATTATGGGTTTGGAGCAATCCTTTCAAGTTAAAGCTGAATGGACTGATGAAAATTCAAATGAAACTTACTTGGGTTTAACAGACGCTGATTATAATCTTAATCCATATTCTCGTTATGCAGCTAGTCAATTAGATAATATGGATAATGAACATCTTCAGGGTGTATTTACACATGTTGTTAAATTTAGCGAAAATACCACATTAACTACTGCCATCTACAATACCGAGACTGCAAGGAATTGGTATAAATTAGATAAGGTTGGGGGTGTGAAAATTGGTTCACTTCTTAAAGATCCTGCTAAATATCCTACCCAAATGCTTTCAGCAAAAGGCGGCGAATGCAGCTCATCTGATTGTGATTGGAAAGTAAAAGCCAACAACCGTGAGTACTTCACTAAAGGTTTCCAAATGACTTTAAAAACCTCTCTTGTGACTGGTTCTGCCACTCATGATATTGAAGTAGGCTTTAGAGAACATGAAGATGAAATGGATCGTTATCAGTTTGCTGATTATTATTATGTTAATACATCTGGTAACCCATCAAATTATAAACCTGGTGCTCCTGGCTCAGATTCTAATCGTCTTGAACAAGCTGAAGCTACTTCTATGTATATTTCAAACCAAATAACTATTGGTAAAACTTCTGTTCTTCTTGGTTTAAGAATGGAAGATATTGAAAGTCGTAGAGTTGATTACGGTAAAAGCGACCCTAGCAGAGCTACTTCTCCAACAATCAGTGCTGTTTCATATGACGAAGTTATGCCTAGTTTTGGTGTTACATATCAAGTAAATGATACACTGCAAATTCTTGGTGGAATTTACAAAGGATTCTCTCCAACATCAGTTAAATCTACGATCTTTGAAGAGTCTACTAACTCTGAATTTGGCTTCCGTTATATCGGTAGTGGAGTTAGTCTTTCAGCAATTGCTTTTATGAGTGATTATGAAAATCTTACTGGTACTTGCACAGCTTCTACTGGTTGCGCTGGTGATATCGGTGATTCATTCTCAGCTGGTGAAGCTGAAGTTTCTGGTTTAGAAGTTTCTGCTGCTTGGGTATTTGATTTAAGGGGTCTTCAAGCTCCTGTTTCAATCGCATACACATATCAAGAAACTGAATTTTCAGATAGTTTCAAAAGTGGATATGGTCTGTGGGGTGAAGTTCAAAGTGGTGACGAATTTGCTTACATGCCTGAAAATATTCTTAACATAAACGTTGGATTAAGAGCTGATAATTGGGGTATGGACGCAACACTTAACTTTAAAGATAAAATGCGCACAAGTGGTGGCTCTGGATACGATCCATATCAAATCGAAGATAGAACTCTTATCGATTTAAGTGGGTATTATTCTGGTACGCCAGAAATTGATTTCACTATCAATATTCAGAATCTCTTTGATGAAGAATATAGTGTTTCTTGGCACCCCGCTGGTAAACGTCCTGGCAAACCACAAACAGTACTCGTTGGTATTAGGGCTGCATTTTAATTATAAAAATAAGGTAGAAGAGGGATTAAATGAAAAAAAATATCAAGAATTTAGGAACTGCTGAAAATATTTTAATATTATGTTCAAGGTTTTAGGTTAAAGCTCATGTATTTAGATGTAATACACCTTTAATATTAATAGATCATACTTTCAAAGCTGCTAAACTTGATGATTGTGTAAGAGATTTTCATACTTTAATGATGGGCCTCTCGCATGTTAATAAATGTCATCTAAGAAGTGATTTCATGACATCCCCTTCTACCAGAAAAACTGAAGACTTATTGATAGAGATTGTTTCGTTAGCTCAAAAAGATATGACAGAAGAACTTCGTAGTATTTTTGGACCATATTTTCCTGAATCTGATGCAGAGCATTTTTTTAATTCTGGCTATAGGCTAGGAAAAAAATCTTGAGTAGTGATCTTATTATCCATGAGAAATACAATGATAATATTTATTCGTTTTACGGTAATAATGACCAATTAAAAGCAATAAATTAAAGTTTATCTGATGTCTGGTCCTATTATACCCCCCCCAGGACAATACAGAGTTAGATAAGTTGTATACTTAAATAAAGTATACAACACCGGGGTCAGAGTCCAACCTCTGGCCCCATTTACCTTCTCAATAAATTAGATTAGATTAATTCTAAACTGTATTGACAAATACTTTTAATGATTCTAATAGTCATTCTTATTTAATTAATAGACTATTGGAGAATAATTATGGGACTAGTCAATACACAAATTAAACCTTTTAACGCTGATGCATTTAAAGATGGTGAGTTTATAAAAATAAATAGTGATGACCTTAAGGGCCAGTGGTCTGTCTTTTTCTTTTACCCTGCTGACTTTACTTTTGTTTGCCCGACTGAGCTAGGTGATGTCGCTGACTATTACGACGAATTCAAGGCTCTGGGAGTAGAAATTTATAGTATCTCCACAGATAGCCATTTTTGTCATAAAGCTTGGCATGATTCTTCGGATACTATTAATAAAATCAAATACCCGATGATTAGTGATAATACATTTGAAATTTCAAATAATTTTGAAGTATTAAGGGATAATGAAGGTAGAGCAGATCGAGGGACCTTTATTGTTGATCCAGAAGGTATTATTCAAGCGATGGAAGTTACCTCTGAAGGCGTCGGAAGAGATGCAGGAGACCTAATGCGTAAGGTTAAAGCAGCTCAGTATGTTCGAGAGCACCCTGATGAGGTTTGTCCTGCAAAATGGAAAGAGGGCGAGGCCACATTAGCTCCTTCACTGGATTTAGTTGGTAAGATTTAGTTTTTTTTCAAGATGCCTCCAGGTGCCTTGATTTTAATAATTTAAATTATAGGTAATACATATGATAACTGACGAAATAATAAGTACTTTAAAAAGCTATACTTCTGATATGCAAAATAAAGTTAAATTTCTTTTGCAGACAGGGGTTCATGACAAAAGAAATGAGCTTGTTGAGTTTTTAAAGGCAGTTTCAAATGTCTCTGATAAGATTACTTTTGAAGAAAGGGATTTAGGTGGTTCATTAAAAAGCCCTGTTAGTTTTACCCTTGAGATTGACGGTCGATTATCTGGTGTAATATTTTCTGGGATACCTGGGGGGCATGAATTTAATTCATTTATCCTAGCATTACTTCAGTGTGGGGGGTCAGATATAAAGCTAGATCATTCTATAATAGAGCTAATCTCTAATATTAAAGAAGATCTGAAGTTTGAAGTTTTTATAAGCTTAAGTTGTCAAAATTGCCCTGAAGTTGTTCAAGCTCTTAATAAATTCGCCGTTTTAAATAAAAATATTAGCAACGAGATGATTGATGGCGGATTTTTTCAAGAAATAATAGATAAAAGAAATATCCAGGGTGTTCCAAGTGTCTATTTAAATGGCGAGCTCTTTTTGAACGGAAGAGTGGATATGGCAAAAATCGTAGATAAATTAAAGCAATTATATCCCTACCTTACAAAGAATAAGTTTGCTTCTCTTCCGCTTCAGGACGTCACTATAGTTGGCGGTGGTCCAGCAGGTATTAGTGCAGCAATTTATAGCGCTAGAAAGGGATTGAAGGTTACGTTAATCGCCGAGATAATGGGAGGCCAGGTTAAGGACACGATGGGGATAGAGAATCTTACCTCTGTTTCAAAAACAACCGGACCAGAGTTAACGGGAGCGATGTATAATCATTTAAATGATTATGATGTTTCATTAAAAGAACATCAAAGAGTAACAGAAATAACTAACGGAGAAGTAAAGAATATTAAACTATCATCAGGTGAAATTATTAAAAGTAAAACAGTTATTATTGCAACTGGTGCAAATTGGCGGGAGTTGAATATTCCTGGCGAAAAAGAAAATTTAGGAAATGGCGTTGCTTATTGCCCACATTGTGATGGCCCTTTTTTTAAGAATAAAGATATTTGCGTTGTTGGGGGCGGTAATTCAGGAATCGAAGCTGCACTTGATCTATCAGGTATAGTAAAATCAGTTAAAGTTTTAGAATTCCTACCAAACCTAAAAGCTGATAAAATTCTTATAGATCAGGCTATTTCTAGAGAAAATATTGATATCCTATGCAATGTCGAGTGTAAAGAAATTCACTCTATTAATGGAAAGGTTTCTTCGATTTCTTATAAGGACAGAGAAAGTGGTAAAGTAAATAGTTTGAATACAGATGGTATTTTTGTACAAATTGGCCTTATTCCAAATAGTAAATTTTTAAAAGATACTGTTGAGTTAAATGGTTATGGAGAGGTTATTGTGAGTGAAAAGGGGGAAACCTCTTGCCCTGGTATTTTTGCTTGTGGTGACGTTACTACCGTTCCGCACAAACAAATTATTATCTCAATGGGGGAAGGTGCTAAAGCCTCCATAACTGCAGCAGAATATTTACAGAAAAATAAAATCGAGGAGAAAGTCTCGTATTCTTCATAGTTTTTTATATTCATAAGATAATAAAATCTTTATGCGACATATTGTCTAAACAGTATTTAGTGAATGAATTGTAAAAATTATTAAGATAAAATATTTATATTTATTTATTATAAACGCTTAGGACGGAGAAAAAATGTATAAATTTTTACTATTAATTGGTCTAACCCTTTCAGTTTCGGGAAATTCTTTAATGGCTGCAACCATTGAGGTTGAAATGCTAAATAGATTGGGTAAGGAAAGCATGGTTTATTCTCAATCTGTTGTTAATGTTCAGTCAGGCGATACCGTTAAGTGGCTTGCTTCTAGCAAAGGTCATAATGTTCAATTTCTTACTACGCCTAATGGAGTTGATGCTTTTAAAAGTAAATTAAGTGTTGATGTAGAATATACATTTAATGTTCCCGGTATTTACCTTTATCAATGTACTCCTCATAAGAGCATGGGTATGATTGCGGTAGTAGTAGTTGACGAAAATAAGGACAACATTGATTCAATAATGACTTCAAGAGTGGGAGGAAAAAGTAAAAAGAGGTTAGCTAGTATCCTTACTGCACTTAATTCCTAGTACTTAAGCAAGAGAATGCACATTTTTATTATTTTCTCGTTTGAGTTCTAAAATATCCCAAGCTTTATCGATACAAGAAATAAAGTTATCGATATCACTTTTCTTATGCTTTGGAGTGATAGTAACTCTTAGTCTCTCCTCACCCTTTGGAACAGTAGGGTAAAAAACAGGCTGAATATAAATACCAAAATCATCTAAAAGTAGTTTTGATATTTTTTTACATTGGAGTGGTCCGTCAACTAGGATTGGAATTATATGGCTGTCATTACTAATAAAAGGAACATTGATTGATCTTAAGCCCTCTCTAATTAATGAAGAGTTTTGTTTTATTTTCAATCTGAGAGTTTCTGCCACTTTTGATATTTCTATACTTTTGATGGATGCAGCTGCAACTGATGGATTTATTGAGGATGTAAATATAAATCCTGGCGCGAAACTTCTTATATAGTCAATTATTTGACTATTTGCTGCAATATATCCTCCCATTTGACCAAAAGCCTTTGATAAGGTCCCGTTAATAATATCTATATCATTTGATATTCCTAGCTCTGCTGCAACGCCACTTCCCTCAGGGCCGTAAAGACCAACAGAGTGAACTTCATCTAAATAAGTAAGAGCGCTATATTCCTTTGCTAGCCTTACTATTTCTTTTAGCGGAGATCTTATTCCTTCCATTGAATAAATGGATTCGCAAATAATTAATTTTGGTGAATCCTTATCTGACTTTTTTAAAAGTCTATCAAGATCCTCAACATCATTATGTTTAAAGATGCTGTATTTGGCTTTACTGTTTCTAATTCCTTCAATTAAAGACGCATGATTTAGTTCGTCGGAAAATATTTCAATTCCATCAATATTCTTACATAGAATTGAAATAGTGGATTGGTTAGCAGTGTAAGCAGAAGGAAAAACTAGGGCTGACTCCTTACGATGTAGCTCTGCTAAGCACTTTTCTAGCCCTACATGATATGACGATGTACCTGATATATTTCTAGTACCGCCTGATCCTGTTCCAAGCTCTGAAATAACATCAATACATGTTTGCATTACTTCGGGGTGCTGGCTCATATTTAAATAATCGTTGGAACACCAAATTTCAACCTCCCTATTCTTTCCCTTGTTATATTCAAGAGCTTTAGGGAAAAGATTTTGGTGACGATCAATTTCACGGAAGGTTCTATAAAGGCCCTCATTCTTGAGATCATTTAATTTATCTTTAAAGAAATCTTCGTAGTTCAATTTTGTTGCTCCCTAAGATCCATAATAGTATAACCGTACTATTAATTAAGATAAAATAAGTAGAAATAATATCCTAAAAAAACTTTTAGACATTATGTCGCATATTTCTATCAAGAAGGGTAAAATAAGTCGATACTTTAAAATAAATTCATGAGAAATTACTTTATGATTAAAATTATTTCCAGAAAAAGTGATTTAGCTGTTATTCAAGCAAATCTTGTTGGTAAAGCTATTAAAGAGATGTATCCCGAATATAATATTGAGTATGTTCACAAGGAAACTAGAGGAGATATCGATCTTTCTACCCCACTAAGCAAGATGCCTGAAGCGGGAGTATTTACAACGGACCTAAGGGATGCTCTTATCGTTGGTGATGCTGATTTAGCAGTACACTCTTGGAAGGATCTACCGGTTAAGTTAGATAAAGGGACGGTGATCGCCGGGACATTACCTAGGGCCGATATGAGGGACATCCTCTTAGTAAAAAAAAGTAATCTTGGTTTAATTAAGAAAAGTAAATCTATTGATATTTCAACATCTTCTCCAAGAAGGTCTTACAATATTAATTCTTTTTTACCTCAAGCACTTCCAATCGAGGTGGATGAAATAATTTTCTCAGATATTAGGGGTAACATCCCAACTAGATTAGATAAATTTATTGCAGGTAAATCGGATGGTATTGTTCTTGCTAAAGCTGCTTTAGATAGAATTTTAATAAATAGCGATAAAAGCTTGTCAAAAAAGATAAGAAGTCTCCTTAAGAACGTCGAGTGGATGGTACTACCCCTATCGGAAAATCCATGTGCACCAGCGCAGGGCGCTTTAGCAATTGAGGTTAATGAGAAGAGGCATGAAATCATTAATATAATCAAAGATATTAATAATTTAGATACATTTAATGCTGTTCAGGTTGAGAGGGATACCCTTTCAAGGTTTGGAGGAGGGTGCCATCAAAAAATTGGAGTTAGTAATCAAAAAAGAACTTTTGGAGATATTTTTTCACTTAAGGGTATTTCAGATGAAGGTGAGATATTGGATAAAAGGGTTATAAACAGGGTAAGTAAGAATAAGGTTAGTTGGGGCAATATAGATGAGAGAGATATTTTTCCTTCTGACCTCAAGTCTTATAACTTATTTTCGCGAGCTAATCTAAAAGACAGCCTTTTAAAAATTTCAGCTCTTAAAAATAAAAATATTCTAGCTTCACGCGGTAATGTGCTCGAAGGTGTGCTCGATTTGGATTCCTCAAATAACTTATGGACAAGTGGTGTCCAGACTTGGTTTAATTTAGCAAAGAAAGGTTTTTGGGTTAATGGGACTTTTGATAGCCTAGGCGAAGCCGAGGATCCTCAGGTAAGTCTATTGTCTAATAATAATGATTGGCTAAAACTAACGCACGAAGACTCTATGGAGTTTTTTATTAAAGAAAAGCTTCCCACCTACAAACTAATAAGAAATAAGATAAAGGATGATTTATCAAAAAAAACTCATTTCTTTTGGATGAGCGGGTCTGCATTTTTATATGCCCTAGAGGAGTTTCCGGATATTATTAATAAATTTCATTCATGTGGTCCGGGCAATACCTATGAAATTATAAAAAAGAATGTTACGGAAGATCACATTAAGGTGTTTTTGAGCTATAATGACTGGAAAAGTGGAATTATCAATGAGTGAAATTAAAAAAAATCTTCATCGTATGAAGAGTAATAAGTTTCTTAGAGATCTGTGCTCAGAGACGAATTTTACGATAGCACACTTTGTCCAACCTTTATTTACTAGTGAATTAGTTGACGAGAAAGAAAAAATTGAAGGTCTCAAGGATAATTTTGTGATGAATATTGAGGATACTATTAGGCAAATTGATAATGATATTAACAGTGGGGTAAATAATTTTTTATTATTTATTTCATCAAAATCTAAATCTATTGATTCGTTTAATTTGGAATATCATCAGAAGGTTATAAGCTCTATTAAGGATCGGTTTCGGCATGATATTAATTTATGGACTGATGTCTGCCTTTGCTCTTTAACTAGTCACGGACATTGTTGTCTTTTTGATGCAAAAGGGTCGATAGATTTAGATAAGACGTTATTAGAAATATCATCTATTGCACTTGCTTATGCAGAGGCTGGATCAGATATCATCGCGCCTAGCGACATGATGGATGGACGCACCTTAAGAATACGAGATACATTAGATAAATCAAATTTTTCTATGACACCTATAGTTAGCTATAGTACAAAATTTTCTAGTAATTTTTATGGACCATTTAGGAATGCCGCTAATTCAACTCCTTCATTTGGAGATAGAAAACAGTATCAACTAGATTACAGAAATAGATCGGAGGCTATTCGAGCAAGTATAAGGTGTGCTGAAGAAGGCGCTGATATGTTAATGGTTAAGCCCGGTATGACCTCAATTGATCTAATTAGAGATATTAAAAGTAAAACTGGATTAATGGTTGGCTCTTATCAGGTAAGCGGGGAGTATGCAGGACTTTGTCTTTCAGAAGAAAGAGGATTATTGAATTTAGAGAATTCCCTTGAGGAAACATGGCACGTTATGAGAAGGGCAGAAGCACAATTTATAATTACATATGGTGCCCGGTTAGCAAAAAACATAGGATTTTAATGACAAATTTACTTTTCTCTAATGCCTTAAATCGTATTCCTCAGAAAGTACCGCCAGTTTGGTTTATGCGCCAAGCAGGTCGATACCATTCACATTACCAGAATTTGAAAAAGAGTTATACATTTGAACAGCTATGTAAAGACCCAGAATTATCTGCTAAAACTGCTTTAGGACCGATAGATGATTTTGACTTTGATGTCTCAATATTATTCAGCGATATCCTCTTTCCACTCGAAGCTCTTGGCATGGGTCTTAAGTATGATCCTGGGCCCATTTTTAGTAAGTTTATTGACCCCTCAAATATCGAGGAGTTAAGATCAGTTGATGAGGCTATTCTTGATTTAAAATTCCAGGGTGATGCATTAAAAATAACCAGAGAAATACTGCCAGAAGATAAAAGTCTAATAGGTTTTATTGGCGGACCTTGGACGGTTGCATCTTATGGAACGGGGATGAATAAAGGAGTCGATTATCATGATGGTCTGAATAATCCCTTTATTAAAAAACTTTTAGGAAATGCAATATTTCCTCTTCTTAGAAAAAATATTGAACTTCAAATTCAATCAGGTGCTGAAGTTGTTATGATCTTTGATACTGATGCTTCACGTATGGGAAGTATAGAGAATTACAAGAAGTATTCTGAGACTGTATATACTAATTTAATATTACCTTTTGACAATAAGGTTGGATATTTTGCAAAATATCCCTTTGACTATGATTTTTATCTTGAAAATGACGCTCTTAATAATATGAGCGCCTTATCGGGTGTTGGAGTTGACCACACATATCCAATTAAGGATTGGTTTAAAAAGATTAAAAAAGGTTTTATTCAAGGTAATTTTAATCAAGAGAGTTTAACAAAACCATTTGACGATTATAGGCGTGACTTGGATTCCTACTTAAGGCCAATTGTTGGATTGACTATGGAAGATCGAGCTGGCTGGGTATGTGGATTAGGCCATGGAATCCTTAAAACAACACCTGAAAAGAATGTAAGGCATTTTATTAAGACTATTAGAGAAACTTTTAAATGAGTAATTTAGTAAATAGCAACTCTGATAGAAAAAAGAAAATAGCTAAAGATTGGTTTACTGATCTAAGGGAACGGTTTTGTAAGAAATTCGAAGAAATTGATGGTACAAAATTTTCAAGAAAAAATTGGAATCACTCTGGAGAAGGTGGAGGTGAGATGAGTACTCTTAAAGGTAATATTTTTGAAAAGGTTGGCGTCAATATATCAACTGTTAAAGGTTCGTTTAAAGAAGATTTTCGTAATCAAATATCAGGGACAGAAAAAAGTGCAAGTTATTGGGCAAGCGGAATAAGTGTTGTAGCTCACATGCAATCACCTTTTGTTCCAGCATTTCACTTTAATACTCGATTTATTGAAACTGGAAAAACATGGTTTGGAGGTGGATCCGATATGACTCCGGCAATTCCCAATAAGGAAGATGTCGAAATTTTTCATAATTCTATAGAAAAAGTTTGTAATAAACACAATGAAAGCTATTACGGCGACTTTAAAAAACAATGCGATGAATATTTTTATTTACCTCACCGAAATGAGCCAAGAGGCGAAGGAGGGATATTTTTTGATCATCTAAATAATAATGATTTTGACTCTGACTTTAGTTTTATCCATGATTTTGGTGAAGATACGTTGGATACGATGTCTGCCATTATCGAAAAACGAATGAGTAAGAAATGGTCTAAAGAAGAAAAAGACATCCAATTATATAAAAGAGGAAGGTATGTTGAGTTTAATCTTTTGTGGGATCGAGGAACATTATTTGGGCTTAAGACAGGTGGCTCTACAGAAGCTATTTTAATGTCCATGCCCCCAACTGCCAAGTGGAAGTAATGTTTATAATTTGGTTTAAAGTAATACATATTATAGCTGTAATCTCCTGGATGGCCGGACTTTTATATTTACCTAGGTTATTTGTATATCATTCAGAAAAATCAAACGATGAATCAGTTAACGTTATCTTTAAGGTTATGGAAGATAGGCTATTTCGTTTTATTATGAGCCCCGCTATGATGGTGGTCTGGTTTTCGGGGTTAGTTTTATTTTACAATACAGGGTTTCATCTGTGGCTTATTATAAAATTAACGCTTGTGGCGGTGATGACTATTTTTCATATATTTCTTAAAAAATGTGTTCAGAATTTTAAGAATAATTCAAACAAATTTTCCTCAAAATTTTTTCGAATAATTAATGAAGTACCAACATTAATAATGATTTTTATTGTTATACTTGTCGTTATAAAACCTTGGTCTTAGTCGCTTATTTTTTAGCATCCTGAATAGCCTGCCAAATTTTATTTGGTGTAGCTGGCATATCAAAATCCTTAACTCCCAGAGGCTTTAACGCATCAAGTACGGCATGAAGAACCGCTGGAGGAGCTGCAATTGCTCCTGCTTCTCCGCACCCTTTGACACCTAACCCGTGAAGCGATGGTGTAACCTCTGTTTTTACAATCATAGAAGGAATATTATCAGCTCTTGGCATAGCGTAATCCATAAAGGAACCATTTATCAATTGAGCTGTGCCCTCCTCATATATACAATGCTCTAGCATTGCCTGCCCTATTCCTTGGGCAACCCCACCATGAACTTGCCCTTCAACTATCATTGGGTTCATTATGATACCGAAATCATCAGACACGGCATAATTCACAATATCAATTTTTCCAGTTTCAGGTTCAATCTCAATCTCACAAATATGAGCACCTGCTGGGAATGTTAAGTTTGGTGGGTCATAAAATGATGTTTCTTCAAGTCCTGGCTCTAATCTATCAAGAGGATAGTTTCCAGGGACGTATGCCGCCCCAATAACATCCGCCAAGCTAACAAATTTATTTGTCTCTTTAATTGAGAATTCACCATTCTCAAAAATTATCTCATCAGAAGATGTCTCTAAAAGATGGGCTGCTATTTCTTTTCCTTTGTTTATTATCTTATCCAACGACCTCATTAATGCGGGGCCACCTACAGCAAGAGATCGAGAGCCGACAGTCCCTACACCATAAGGAACTCTTCCTGTATCACCATGCACAACATCTACTGATTCAAATGGCACACCTAAAGTATCATGAACAATTTGAGCAAAAACTGTCTCATGACCCTGTCCGTGTGAATGAGAGCCGGTAAATACAGTGATTGAGCCAGTTGGATTTACCCTTACTGTTGAGGATTCGTAGTACCCACCTCGTCCTCCGGCCTCCAAAGTCATTTTTGATGGAGCTACACCGCATGCCTCAATATAACATGATATACCCAAACCCCTAACTTTCCCTTTTTCTAATGACTGCAGCTTTCTTGATTCATAACCATCGTAATTGATTGCAGAAAGAGCGGAGGTCAGGGTAGCGTCATAATCACCCGAGTCGTAGGTAAGGGTACCTGGTGATGAGTATGGAAATTGATTTGGTTGAATGAAGTTTTTTCGTCTAAGTTCAATTGCGTTAATCCCAGTTTTTTCTGCTGCGGCCTCAACTAGTCTTTCTGTAACGTAAGTCGCCTCAGGTCTTCCGGCACCCCTATAAGCATCTACAGGAACCGTATTGGTAAAAACACCCTTTACATCACAGTAATAATTTGGAGTTTTATAAGGCCCCGGAATTAATGGACCATAAAAAAAGGTTGGAATGGCTGGACCTGATCCGGACAGATAGCCCCCCAATGAAGCAATAGTATTAACCCTCATTGCTAAAAAATTTCCTTCCTTATCAAGAGCCGCCTCTGCTTTAGTTACATGATCTCGACCATGTCGATCGCTAATAAAGGCCTCGCTTCTTTCCGATGTCCATTTAATTGGACGAGCTAGTTTTCCTGCAACCCAAGTTACGATTGCCTCTTCTGCGTAGTGGAAAGCTTTAGATCCAAAACCACCTCCTACGTCCAAAGAAATAACCCTAACCTTATGCTCTTCTAAACCTAAGACGGTACATACAAGCATTCTAATAATATGAGGAAGTTGAGTCGTTGTATGAAGGGTGTATTCCCCCTTACCTTCTTCAAAGTTTCCAATATAAGACCTGGGCTCCATGGCATTTGGAACTAAACGATTATTTTTTAAATTGACCGTTATGTGATGCTCGGCTCCTTCAAATGCTTTGTCTGTATCATCCTTATTACCAATCTCCCACTCAAAACATAAATTATTTGGTATCTCACTCCAAATACTAGGGGCCCCATCCTCAAGTGCTTTTTGGGGTGATACGACGGCTGGAAGGTCTTCATATTCCATATTAATTAATTCGCACGCATCTTTTGCTTGATTAACTGTCTCTGCAATAACAACTGCAATTAGCTCACCTACAAACCTAATTTTTTCTTGAGCAAAAATAGGCCAGGGGGGCTCATGCATTGACGGCGTACCTTCTTTTGTAGGTGCTTCCCAACCACAAGGAAGTGAGGCGTCAATATCCCTACCTGTATAAACAGAGATAACACCTGGAGAATTAAGAGCTTCATCAGTAGTTACTGAAATTAAGTTCGCATGTGCCACTGGGGATCGTAAAAAGTATGCATATAACTGGTTTGGCTGAGTGATATCATCAGTATATTGACCTTTCCCAGTAATAAATCGAAAGTCTTCTTTTCTTAAAACTGACGAGCCTATTCCATTTTCAGACATATTTGCATTTCCTCGGTAATAAAATAAATATTAATTTTTATGTTTTAAAGATTATATTAGTTATGATTCATTATATATATAATAAACTATAAAATTTGGAGCTAAAATGGATTTAGGACTCAATAATAAAATTGCAATTGTAACAGCGGCGAGTCAAGGCCTTGGAAAGGCATCTGCTATAGCTTTAGGAAATGAAGGTGTAAAATTAGTTATTTGTTCCAGAGATAAAAATAAAATCAATAAATCTGAAAAAGATATTAAGGAAGCAACTGATACAGATGTCATGTCTTTTGTAACAGATCTTAATTCTTCAAACGATATTGAGATCATGGTTAGGAGAGTAATAGAAAAATACGGAAGAGTTGATATTTTAGTTAACAACACGGGGGGCCCTAAGGCTGGTTTCTTTGAAGAATTAACTGACGATGATTGGTTATCTACCTTTGAATCAACATTTCTTTCAGCTGTAAGGATGACTCGAGCAGTTCTTCCCTCAATGAAAAGAAATAAGTGGGGACGAATTATCAACATTAGCTCAGTATCAGCGAAGCAACCGATTGATAATTTAATTTTATCAAATGGCATCAGAATGTCAGTACATGGGTGGGCAAAAACTCTTTCAAATCAAATGGCATCAGATAATATTTTAATAAATAATGTTTGTCCTGGTTTTACAAAAACTGAAAGGGTCGATGCTCTGGTTGCCTCTCAAGCGAGAGATCTCAATACTACAAAAGATAAAATAGTTGATTCTATAGCAGATAATATTCCTGCAAAACGTGTCGGAAGACCTGAAGAACTAGCTTCACTAGTTGCTTTTTTAGCATCTGAGAAAGCAAGTTATATTACGGGTCAATCAATCGCCGTAGATGGCGGTGTATCTAATTTACCAATTTAAACTAAACGTTGTTTAGTCCCAACCCAAGGCCGCCATCCACATCAAGTATCGCTCCTGTGGTCCATTCTGAGCAAATGAGATATTCTACCGCTTCAGCAATTTCTTCAGCAGTCCCAATCCTTCCTAAGGCATGCATTGAAGCCATTCCTTCCAACCTTCGTTTAGCCGATTCATCGTCAAAAAGTCCTGCCCTTTGATTAATTTCTGTAAAAACACCACCCGGGACGACACAATTAACTCGTATTTTTTCTGCACCTAATTCAGCAGCCAAGACTTTAGTGAGTGTTTCAAGAGCTCCTTTTGTTGCAGCATAAGGGGATGCTTCAGGAAAAGCCCTCCTATTATGAACTGACCCAATAAAGATATTAACCCCTTTAGTCTCAGCTAAATATTTTTTTGATTCTCCCAAGAGCATCATCCCTGAAATAACATTGGTATTAAAAATATTAATAAGCTCAGCCTGGTCTAGCTGATCAATTTTCCCTTTGTACATATTTCCAGCATTGTTAATGAGCGTATCGAGCTTGCCCCCATGATCAACTGATGCCTGAATTAATTTTTTTCTATCTTCAATATCTGTAATATCTGCAACAACCGCCTTAACATTCGAACCCAAATTATCTTGAGCTTCAAGTACTTTGTCTTTTCTTCTCCCGCATATTGTAACCTTTGCTCCTTCTGAACTAAATCGCTTTGCCATACCATATCCAAGTCCAGAGCAACCACCTGTAATAATTATAGACATATCTTTTATATCAAGCATTTTTTTCTCCAGAGACCCATTCTACAGATTTTTTAATGATTTCTATCATTTCTGTTTTGAGTAAAGAATTCGAATCGTGACCCAGGGCATTGTAGACAACTTTTCCTTGTTGATAGCTATATGTCCACCCCACGATATGCTCTTCGCTGGAATCCTTTGTTTTTGCTAGAAGAAATGGTTTTGATTCTGGTTCTAGAAGAAGGTTATGGTAAACTTCATCGTTCAAATCAAATTTTTTTAAGTGTTTAACCAGGAAATGACTATCAACCGGGTTTACCTCAATTGTACCTAGCGGGGGATGAAAAGATTTATCCCAAACCCATTTTCCGCCTAGTAACTTAGACCAACCGTCCCAATCATCAAAACAAATTGATGATGTATGAAACGCAATCATTGACCCACCTGTTTTTATATATCTATCGAGGATTTTTTTTGCATTCGATGACAGGCTAAATTGCCATTCATCAAGGTAAGGAATATATTTCTCATGATTTAGCATTCTCCAACGTAAAGCATTGAATGTTACCAAATCAAAATTATGAATATTTTTTATTCCCTCCTCAATATCTAATGTTATTTCAGATTCATAACCCAAGGTATTTAAAATTTCTTCTAGAGTTTTTGATGTCTCATCAAAAGGATGAAAAATTCCACCAGTAAGTATGAGGTTTTTCTTCATTACTCTCTTGGTAGCTGAGCAATTACACTATTGCTTACACCGCCATCCACAACTAAGTTGTGACCATTAACATATGATGCGTTTTCGGAATCTAAAAATAATACTGCATTCGCTATATCATCAGCCTCCCCCAACCTTCCGCTTGGTACGGCTCCACCCCTTAACTTTCTAACCTTAGGATCAGCATAAATTGGTTTTGACATTCCGGCATCGATAAAGCCTGGTGATATACAGTTAATTCGTAACCCAAATTTACCCCACTCTATTGCCATTTGCTGTGTCATTGAAATTATACCAGCTTTTGCAGCAGGGTAGGCACCGGTTCCCGGTCCTGGGTTTATTCCGTTAATTGACGACATATTGATAATAGATCCGCTCCCTCTTTTTATCATTCCCTCCGATAATATCCTAGAGGTAATAAAGGACCCCAAAAGATTAATATTTAAGCTTTTGCTAAAGTCAGCAATACTATGTTCTTCAAGAGGGTTGAAAAGCACTAAACCAGCATTATTCACCAACAGATCAGGGGTTTCACCGAACTTTTCAAAGGCCCTGGAGATAGAATCTTCTTTAGTGACATCCCCAAAGAGGGGTGTACTATTTTCTATTTTTTTTGATGCATTAACTACATTATCTTCATTTAGATCAAGCATTCCAACTCTATAGCCATTTTCACTTAGTTTTTTTGATATAGATTCGCCTATTCCTGCACCAGAACCTGTAACTATTGCACTTTTCATTTTTATTCTCCAAATATAATTGGGTATGATCCCCAGTTTGGTCTTTCTGTATTAACATCAACTTCTGGATTACTTTTAGGGTCTGGAAGACCTTTTTCATCTAGAATTTTTTTTACTAACAACGTAACTATACCATATTGATGTTTGCTGGGGTCAGTATTTTCATTTGAAACAACGCCTCCATCTAGGTCTCTTCCAAAGCACATATGAAGTCCTATTCCAAAAGTAAGACCCCATAGAAATTGATTTTTAGGAATAACTCTATGAGGATTAAAGATATCTGAATCTGTTCCAAAAATATCCTTATCTTGATTTGCCTTGTGCAGGTCCATAATAACTAAATCATCTTTCTTTAGTATTAAATTATTTTCTATTTCAACGGGACATTGCGATTTTCGCCATGCCACAGGGCTTGCTGGATGTAGCCTCATACTTTCATGAACACACGTTTGTAAAAAAAGTTTGTCATTTTTTAGTCTATTGAGCTCTGAAGGGTTGCTTTCTCCCCAAGTAAAAATTTCATGTAAGGCATGGGTCATTGAGTTAGCCGTACTATGAGACCCTGCTTGTAAATAGAAGGCTATTTCTCTTTTAATCAAATCATCATTAAGGGGGATATTATCTTCGTTGATCATTAGTATGGTTAAAACATCCCTAGGTAAATCAGCCTCTCTGATTTCATTATTTTTGTATTGTTTTATTAAGACTTCACGCCTTTTTTTTGATGGTAAAAGGAATTTTTCTTCAAATATATCCAAAGCCTTTAAAACCTCTTGATTCACTTCCTCGTGAGATCTTTTAGAGTGAACAAGGGTTGCTCCTTGGCTAAATATTTTTACCAATGATAAAAGATCTTCAGTTTCTTCAGGTGTTTTTTTAGATCGATCTATTCCAGCAAAGTCTGCTGTGAGATTCATGGTTATTCTATAACCAAAGTCTAATAGATCAGCACTTCCTTTATCTAGAAATGGTTTAATTGTTTCATTTAGAGTTCTTGGAAATAACTCATGCTCATAATATTTAAAAAAATCTCTTTGAAATATTTTATGTTCTAATTTTTTTCTTTTTCTATGATCATCACCATGAAGAGTAAGAAGAACGCCATCCATTATAACCTTGCCTTTGTCATAAAGAGCTTGTTTAAGATTCCTATTAACCAAGACAGATTTGATGGTATTGTAATCAGAGATCTCAAATTTACTCACTATTAACCTCCTTTAGCATTAAAGGTAATTGGATAATATCCCCAGTTTGGCCTTTTTGTTTTCTCATCCATTTTTGGAGTATTATTTGGATCGGGAAATGCATCGCAAGAAATTAACTTTCTCATTATCATTGTCACTGTTCCATAGTGATGATTATCTGGATTGGTATCCGGTTTTGAATTTACACCAGCAGCTAGATTTCTTCCAATACAAGAATGCATTCCCAGACCAAACGACAATCCATATAAATTTTGACCATCAGGAGTTTTTCGATCAGGATTAAATTTATCAGCATCATCACCAAATATTTTTTTATCACGATTGGATTTGTATAAATCGATCACAACATTATCGTCTGGCTGAGCATCTTTGTCTCCTGGAAGCTTAACAGGGCATACGGGCTTTCTTAATGCTACAGGACTAGATGGATGTAAACGTGTACTTTCCAAAAAGCATTTTTGTATAAAAATTGGATCATTTTTTATACTACTTTTTCTTTCTGGATTATCCTTTAACCAATTATGCATTTCATGAAAGGCGTGAACTAATGAATGAATTGAGGTTTGGGCTCCAGCCAAAAGATAAAAAGCTATTTCTCTTTGCAAAACATCATACGGAAGATTCAACTGGTCTTCATTTGCCAATAATATCGTTAGAATATCATTCGGAAGTTCATCAGAAGATTCTTTATTAATAATCATTTTTCTTCTACTAATCGAAGGAATAAGAAATTTCTGATCGAACTCTTTTAATGCGTCTCTTACTTCAGACTTTACCTCCTCATGATCCCTTGTTGAGTGATGGAGTGTTGCTCCAGAGGCAAAAACTTTTAATAATCTTAAAAGTGTTTCAGTTTCGCTTATAGATTTCTCTGGCCTATCTATGCCCGAGAAATCTGCTGTAAGATTTAAGAGAACCCGAAATCCATAATCTACCAGATCCATCTTCCCGGATTTTTTATATGGCTCTAATGTCTTGTTTATGGTTTTGGGGAAGATGGTATTTTCATAATACTGAAACACGTCTCTAGTAAATATTTTATTTTCTAATTTCCTTCTTTTTTTATGCTCATCACCATGTAGGCAAACTAATACTTGATCCATAATAATCTCACCATCGTCATAAAGTGACTGCTTGAGGTCTTTAATTCTTAGGGCGCTAGTTGCTTCGTTATAATCTGTAAAAATATGATCTACCATTAACTATCTTTTTTTGCTAAATCTTGTGTCAGAATTGACGAGGAGTAAGGAGAAACCCTCCATCCTGGGATTTTTTCAACATTAGGGACTTTAATTTTTTGATCCACTTCTTTTCCATCAAGAAAAATATGTGATAATTTAGATTTATTACCTAAAATTGTTATATCATCTAAAGGATTTCCATCCACTATGAGTATATCAGCCAGCATTCCCTTTTCTATTGTTCCAACCTTGCCTTCCATTTTCAGAGCAAAAGAATTCTTTTGTGTAGCGCACTGAATAGCCTCTAAATTTGTTAGACCGATTTCTTTAACGAAAACTTCCATTTCTCTATAATGCCACTCACCATAAGGAGTTAATGAAAAACCACTCTCAGTTCCGCATAAGATTGGCACTCCGGCGTCATGAACTCTTTTTAACATTTCAGAACTTTCTTCTATTTCTCTCTTAAAGATATCCTTGAGTCTTTCATCGGCGCCAACTTTTTCACCAAAATCAGCTAGATTTGCTTGAAATGTAAATGTTGGTACCAGTGGAGTTTTATGTTCACACACAGTTTCAAAGGCTTCTTCATTCATGAAGGTTGCATGAAGAACCATATCCATGCCTGCGCTTACACTATCAATAATACTTTTTGCGTTTCTACAATGCCCAACAACCGGAACTCCAAGGTCGTGAGCAACATCACATGCCAGTTTAAGTTCTTCATATGACCATGCAGAAATCTCGCCTGCATCTTTTTGCCTTGGCACTAATCCGGTAACATGGATTTTAATCCAATCAACTCCATTTTTAATTTGTCTTCTTATTTCCCTCACTATGTCATCTTTATCATGAACGACCTTTGCATAACCCCTTAAGCCATCATCAGGTATCAGTCGCCCAGCAGTACCTCCTACAGATGTTAAGAGAGCATTCCCTCCTGAAGACATCCTTGGTCCTTCAACATAGCCAGATTCAATAGCATCTCTTAGATCAACGCCAGTATCGAAGATACAATCTGCATCTAGAAAACCAGTTACACCCGATAGTAAAACCTTTCGAGCATTATGTGCTGCGACTATTGCTGCCAGACCTTCACGGCGATGAAAAAAAAGTTCATCGTTTGAGGTTGGTTCATCAAAAGTTATATGGCAATGGGAATCAATAAGGCCAGGCATAACTGTTTGTCCTGCAGCATTGATTTTTTTGAGAGTTGCATCACTAGAAAATGCTTCAGCGTCTTTACCTATCGCTGAAATTATACCATTTTCGATAAGAACACTATCTACATATTCCTTTGAGCCAGTTCCATCAATGATTGTTCCGTTCTCGATAAGGATTTTTTCTTTCATATTAACACCTCAGGGTTTTATAATGACTAAATTAGTTTATATTCACAATATAAATATTAATTTGATACTCTTAATTTATTATTAAATAATAATCAAAGGAACAAAATATGTCATCAAGACAATCAATTCAATCACTTGGGATTCTTAGGTCATTATTATTTTTCATGATTATTATTTTTGGGTTTTGGCTTTTAAACGAAAGGAGCCTTCTTTCTATCATTATAGAAGGTGATAAGAGTCACATTTCAAAAATTATTGGTTTTTTATGGTTGATTACTAGTGGTTACTGGTTAATTTTATCAAAAACCATTTCAGATGAAAAAGACTCCTTTAATACCTTGGATTTCAATAAAAGAGGCTTATCCACTACTAAGTTTTTTAATGGACTAAGGGCTGGCGAAGATAAGGATATTCTTTTAAATGCTTTGGAATCAGACCTTGATAAAAGGTTGAGCTATGGGATCTTGGCTGCAGAAATTGCATTAAAATTAGGTTTATTAGGAACAATTATTGGTTTTATTTTAATGTTACAACCTATAGCAAGTCTAGATAACACGAGCGCTGATAATTTAAAAATTGCATTAGCATCAATGAGCTCTGGAATGGCTGTAGCCTTATACACAACTTTAACTGGTATTGTTGTTAATACCCTGCTGCGTATTCAGTTTCATATTAGCGCTATTTCAATCACATCGTTATTAAATGATCTAGCTTTCTATGTGGAAGATGACATTGAGTAAAAAAATATTATTTCATGAAGATAATAGCGGTGATGCCTTTACGGACCTTTTATTTAATGCATTGCTAGGTTTTGCTTTTATGTTTTTTATAGCATTTTCTTTAATTCAGAATCCTCAGGATGGTGGAAATATAGAATCTAAAGCAGAGTTTATAATTTCAGCAGAGTGGGAAGATCATCATCCGGATGATGTGGACCTTATAGTTGAAGATCCAAAAGGTAATATAGTGTATTTTCAGAGACAACAAGCAGGTTTAATGCATCTAGACCGTGATGACAGGGGAACACTTGCGGATCGTTTAATTATTGATGGGGTTGAGGTGGAGAATCCATCTAACCAAGAGGTGGTAACAATTAGAGGGTTTATGTCAGGGGAGTATGTTGTTAATTTATTATATTATAAATCTAACTTTATTACCCCGCTTAAAGTGAAGGTAAAGATTGAGAAAATTAATCCAAAATTAGAGGTTGTATATTTTGGTGATTATTATTTAAAAAGAACTGGTGAAGAGGTAACGGCAGTAAGATTCTTATTAGACAATAAAGGTATTGTCGCTGATTTAAATTATCTACAAAAACCAATTATATCAGGTGGAGTAAAATAGATATGCTTAACCCTCTCATGATAGGCGTGTCATATGCAATTTTATTTTCTCTTTTATTAAGTTTGAATTTTTTTACTAAATTTTCGACTAAAGTAAAAATATTTTTTACGATTTTATCGCTTCTATTTTTCATAACGTCCTATACATCTGTTCGTGAAATGCAGGGTAGGCCTTATAAGGACAATCATCTTACTAAAGATAGTAAGCCTTATAAAATTTTATGGCATGGAGTTAATGAGCCCGATAAAATAAATAACACTAAAGGAAAAATTTATCTTTTGTTACAACCTGTCGATAATAAAGGTTTTATTAAAGATGAGCCTCGATTACTTGAGATTTTTTTCAACCCATTAATTTATGAAAAGATCACAGAAATTGAAAAGATCACTAAAAATGGAACACCTCTGGCAGTCCGCTTTACAAATCTTGAAATTAAACCATTCGATGGCGACTTGCCTGAAGATTTGCAAAGGGGTGCGGACAGATACAACAATCTTTCTGGAGAGATTGGAATAGAATTTGAAGAAATAAATAGAATTTCTCTTCCAAAAAAATAATTATTTATTGAGTTGCTTTGATCTTGCTTTGGTTGCTGTATTTATTATGTAAGAATGAATTTGTTCAGTTTCCTTTTTGTTTATAAGGCTTGAAAAGTTTGCCATACCACTTTCTTCTAGCATCCCACCTAAAACGATATCATTAAATATTTCATGTTTTTCTTTTGTAAGGTGTCTTAGGTCGACGATTGCTTTTCCTCGAACTCCAGCACCATGACAAGCGCCACAATAGTTTGAATAAAGTTTTTCTCCCATCAAAATATCCTCTGCGCCTGCGCTCATCAAGGGTTGTTCTGGAATTATTTGATCCCTTTTGTTCAGAATGGGTAGTTTTGACCTTCCGTTTATCTTAAAGGACAATAATCTGCCGTTGTTTCCGTAAAGTACTGCAGCTATTTCTTTATCAGCACCAAAGTTATCCCCCACTGAATTCCCTGCACCACCATCGCCAGCAAGTATAGCTATATATTGCTCACCATCCACCTCATATGTAATGGGTGGTGCAATCATTCCTGTTTGAACTTCCTTGCTCCATAAAATTGATCCGTCTTCTGAGTCATAGGCGACAAAACGCCCAGATGAATTTCCTTGAAGAGTAATTCCCCCTGCTGTTGATAAAGTCCCTCCGTTCCAAAAATGATTATGCGCTACAGACCATACTGTTTCTCCAGTTAAGGGGTTGAATGCCTTAATTGCTCCAGTGATAGGCGGTATACCTGACATTGTTGCAGCCGCATCATTTACATAAAAATCTGTTCCAGTGTTAAACGTCCCTGGTTTCATTTTATAGTGCCCCTTCAAGGGGACATAAACCGCTGCTACTTCATGGGTGGGGATATAAACTAACCCTAAATTAGGATCGTATGACATGGCTTGCCAATTGTGGCCACCATAACTTCCGGGTAAAACCCATTCAGGCTTCTTGGTATAATCTTTACCTTTATTAACTACGGGCCTTCCAGTTGTTAAGTCAACGTGGGTAGCCCAATTTGTTGGAACATAATTATGAGCCCTTAATAGCTTTCCACTCTTTCTGTTTATAACGTAAAAAAAACCATTCTTTGGTGCTTGCATTAAAACCTTCTGATCGACCCCATCAACAACCATATCCGCAAGCATGATATCTTGAGTTGCTGTAAAGTCCCACTTATCCTCTGGTGTTGTTTGATAGTACCAGTTCATATTTCCAGTATCTGCATCCAATGCAACGATTGACGATAGATAGAGATTGTCTCCTCCACCAGGTGACCTTAATTCAATATTCCAAGGCTGACCATTCCCAGTTCCTAGATAGATTTGATTAAAATCAGGATCATATACTATAGAATTCCAAACTGTTCCACCACCACCCTTTAACCACCATTGACCGCTCCATGTCTTTGCCGCATCTTCTAGCTCTTCATGTTCAAACGGAAGAGATGGATTGCCTGGAATAGTATAAAATCGCCAAATTAATTTTCCGGTATTAGTATCATAGGCGGTTACATAACCTCTAACCCCTCCCATGTCTGCCCCTCCATTACCAATAAAAATTTTATTGTTAGCGATTCTAGGCGCGCCAGTTATGGTGTAATCAAGCTCTCTATTTATGATGGTATTGATTTCCCAAACAACGGCACCTGTGCCTGCCTTCAATTTTAATAAGCGACCATCTAAAGTTGCAAAGAAAACAAATCCTTTCCAAACTGCAGCACCTCTATTTACAACATCACAGCAAGCTTTCTTTGACCATGCTCTAGGTACCTCTGGATCATACCTCCATATTTCCTCTCCAGTTTTTGCGTCAATAGCATAAATAATACTCCATGCGCTTGTGACAAACATAATACCATTATCAACTATTGGAGTTGCTTCAAGCCCTCTTGTAGTATCCATGTCGAATGACCATTCAAGCTTTAGATTGTCTATGGTGGCTTTGTTAATTTTATTTAGCGGCGAGTACCTTTGTTCGTTATAATCCCTTCCATGAGAGAGCCAATTATGAGGCTCTTGATTAGCATTTATAATTCTTTGAGTATCAATATCACCAATTCCCTGGTTTACTATTATTTTAGTATTATGACTTGGTAGGGGGATATCTTTTTTTATTTCTGGTTTATTTATAGATGCTGTTTGTACAAGGATAATAAAAAAAATTATTAAAGCTAAAATAATATTAACAGTTGATGCACTTTTAGTTCCTAAAGTTGGATGACTCATTTTGCTTCCTTGTAATATTTTGGTTTTAAAAATTTAGCTTATAATCTTTTTTTAATTAATTCCTTGCTAAAAAAGAAGGGTTAATAAATTTTTTTTCTTTAAATCCATAGGTTAGCTCATTGCCGTCTAATGAGTATATATTGCCTCCCGCGGCCTTTAAAACTGCATGACCCGCCGCTGTATCCCACTCACATGTTGGTGCTAACCGCGGATAAATATCAGCCTTTCCTGAAGCTATAAGACAAAATTTATAAGATGATCCAGCAAAAAGGGTTTCTTTTATTTTATAGTCTTTTAAAAAATCTGTAGTTTCTTGATTGTTATGAGACCTACTAGTTATTGCCGTCAGATCACTTATCCTTGAAGAGTTAACTCTAATTCTCTTGGCTTCTGAAATTGAACCAGAGAAGTTAGGTTTAATTTTTAGTTCAAAGGCATTATTATTCTCATCGCAAAAATACATAAACCCTTTTTCTGGAGCATAAACAACACCTAATTTTGCAATATTGTCTTCAATTAAACCAATATTAACTGTGAATTCACCATTTCTTTTTATAAATTCTTTAGTTCCATCCAACGGGTCTACCAAAAAAAATTTTTTATCAAATTTCGGAACAAAACCTATTGAATAAGCTTCCTCTGAGATTACCGGAATATTAGGAAAAATATCGTCCAGCGCACTAAGTATTAACTTTTCTGCTTTTTGGTCAGCAATAGTTACAGGTGAGTTATCTTCTTTTAGGTTTACACCAAAGTCCTTTTGATAAATATTCATTATCAAGCTGCCTGCCTTAAATGCTAAATTAACCAATTCTAAGGGCATGTTTTTTTCTTTCATACGGAGATTATTATCAATTTTAGCAGCTAAGTGAAATAAATAATCATTTTATTAAGAGATTACTTCCTTAATTAATTGCATTAATTGAATAAATTTTATATCTAATTGGTATGATACCAAAAATTAATCTTGATATTGGGGACAACTCAAAAAAAGGAAGGGTCGTTGTGGCGATGTCCGGCGGGGTTGACTCTTCTGTTGCTGCAACGCTTGCCAAGTCCTCTGGTTACGAAGTTATCGGTGTTACTCTTCAGCTTTATGATTCAGGTTCTTCTCCAAAAAAGAAAGGTTCTTGCTGTGCAGGTCAGGATATTTATGATGCAAAGAAAGTTGCCTCATTTTTAGATATCCCTCACTACGTTTTAGACTATGAAAAAATTTTTAAAGAAAAGGTAATCGATGATTTTGCACTTTCTTATGAAAGAGGTGAAACACCTATTCCCTGTGTTTTGTGTAATGAAAGAGTAAAATTTGATGACTTATTTAATTTCGCCAAGGACCTTGATGCTGATGCATTAGTGACTGGTCATTATATTTCTTCTCAGCGGGGTGAAAAAGGAAGGGAAATGTATCGGGCGAGAGATATTGAGAGAGATCAAAGCTATTTCTTATTCAAAACAACTCGAGAGCAGCTTGAGTTTCTCAGATTTCCTCTTGGCGAGTTTACAAAACTAGAAATCCGTAAAATTGCCGAGGAAGCAGGGTTAGAAGTTTCTAACAAGCCTGATAGTCAGGATATTTGTTTTGTTCCAGATGGAAAATATTCTGATGTCTTGTCTAGATTAAAACCTGAGGGTTATGAAAAAGGTAAAATTATATCAAAAAAAGGTGAAACCCTGGCTGATCACAATGGAATTATTAATTTTACAATAGGGCAGAGGCGAGGATTAGGAGTAGCCACAGGGGATCCACTTTATGTGATTGATATTAATCCAAAAACATTAGAGGTAACTGTAGGATCAAAAGACGATTTAAGAAAAGAGATGCTTTATCTTAGGGATGTAAACTGGATAGGTGATGATGATTTCACCAATGAAACTTACAAAGTAAAGGTTAAAATGGGTTCAACTCTTAATCTTGAAAGTGCAGACATTATTTCTGAAGGTGGAAAGGTCAGTATAAAACTAGAATCTGGGTTACGCGAAGGTATTTCACCTGGTCAGGCATGTGTCTTTTATGACAATCATAATTCTTCAAGGGTTTTAGGTGGGGGATGGATATACGATAATCGTTTATCTTGACATCATGTTATTAACAGCTTTATTGAACTATATAAATTCTATGGCGGGGTAGCTCAGTTGGTTAGAGCAGCGGAATCATAATCCGCGTGTCGGGGGTTCAAATCCCTCCCCCGCTACCAAGGAGACAGGATGACTAGTAGACTTTTAAATCTCGAAGGTGCATCTAATTTTAGAGATTTAGGTGGCTATGAAACTCAAGATGGAATGAAGCTAAAGTATGGTTTAATTTATAGATCAGACAGCCTCTCATACTTGACTGATAGCGATATAAAAAAAATTCAAAAAATTGGTATAAAAACCGTTTGTGATTTCCGAAGTGATGTTGAGGCGGAAGAAAACCCCTCACCTTTTACAGCCCTTTCTTCGCCTACGTTGAGACATCTTCCTATTAAAACTTTAGGTAAACAAGATTTAAAGGACTTGTCGACGAGGGAGGGCGTTACCAGCCAGGAATTAGCTGATGAGCTGCAAGAGCATTATGTTCTGTATGTAAATCAACATAAAGAAAAATATCGTGATTTTATCAATACTGTTGCCCATGGAGATATACCCTTAGTTTTTCATTGTTTTGCGGGTAAAGATCGAACCGGTTACGGCTCATTACTTCTTTTAAGTTTAATGGGCGTAAGGAAAGAAGCCATCATAGAAGATTATTTGTTAACCAATGATTTTTATAAAGGTCCTGTGATTAGTGAAGATTGGCGCGATTCTAGATCTGAAATTCTTAAGCCCTTATTTGAAGCAAGAGTTGATTACATAAATGCTGCCTTTAATGAAATCTATAGCAGGCATAAAAAGGTAGAAGACTTCATCTTGAATGAGCTTTATGTGAGCTCTAAAACAATCGATACAATGAAAAGTAAGATACTAGAATAATATTTTATTCTTTAACAAAAGTAACGGCGAAGTATTCTTCGCCAGAAAATAAATCTTTTGCATCTTCAACACCATCGATCATTTGGAATTTTCTGGGAACAATTGTGCCCTCCATCCTATAACCTCTAGCACTCATATTTTTTCTATGAAATTCCATTGCAGCAGGGGTAAAATCTTTGGCTAAGACTGTTATTCGTTCAACTTTTTTATCACTTTCTGAGTTCATTTTTTCTCTCTTGTTTGGGTATATAGTATCATACAATTTTAATTTTTTCCGTAAAAAACAAATCCTGATGGTTTTTTTCCTTTTTTAAAGTCTTGTAGATTTTTCAAAATTGACTTTGAACGCCTTACATCAGAATCAATAGTATGTGCTGAATTATGCGGAGTCATTATAACATTATTTAAATCGTGGAAAGGAAAATCAGAAGGACGAGGTTTTTTTTCAGGTAAAAAGCCCTTTTTTGGTCGATTTGGGTAAATCCACCAAGTGTCAATGGCGGCGCCAGCAATATTTTTGTTTTCCAGGCATCTATATAAATCCTCTTCATTGCAAACATCACCCCTGGCAACATTTATTAAAAAACTATTTTTTTTCATTTTGGATAAAGTTTTTTTATTAATTATATTATGAGTACTTTGATTTAAATCACACGCCAGAACTAGGAAATCACTATTGGATAAAATAAAATCTAGTTCATCAATACTGCCGTGCCAGTCTAGGTTTTCTGGGGTTTCTTTTTTAGCATTTCTATTAATGCCATATGTCGTCATCCCTAATGATTTTACTCTTTTGGCTGTCTCAACACCAATTTGTCCATAACCTAAAATCCCAACTGATTTGCCATAAATTTCATCATGCATACTATCAGGGTCGGATAGTGTACCTGTTTTTTCCCATGAGCCTAGCTTAAAGTTATTGTTTGTAGACACAAGTTCCAGACTTAAAGCCAGTATAGCACCTGTGATATATTCAGCCATAGCTACTTCATGGCCAGCTGCGTTCGCAACCATTAATTCTTTTGGCAGTAAATCAGGCTTAAGCCACTCGACACCAGCGAATGGAATCTGAAGTAACTTTAAGTTTTTTGATGAGGAGATGTATTTAAAAATATTACCATAAATTAAAGCATCTGATCCTGTTATTGCTACATCAGCGTTCTTGAGTAACCTAACAAGATTTTCAGAACCTTCGGATGGATTCCAATTATAAATCTTCCAAGATTTATCAAGACCTTTTTCAATGCCGCGCTGTATAGCTTCACCTTTTTTTCCAAGTATTAAAAGATTCATTTTTCACCTATGAAATTGTAACACCACCGTCAATTATGATATTTTGACCGGTTATAAATGCTCCTGCAGGACTAGCTAAATAAATAGCAGCCCCAGCAATCTCATCTGGAGAACCTATTCTTCTTAAAGGGGCTCGAGATGTTGTTTTATCTAGAATATCTGGATTGCTCCATAAGGCTTCAGCAAAGCGGGTTTTAACAATTCCGGGGGATATACAGTTTGCCCTAATATTACTTGGACCGTGTTCTACAGCAATATTTCTTACTAGCTGCATATCTGCAGCTTTTGAGATTGAGTAAGCTCCTAACATTTCAGACCCTTTTAAACCTCCGATCGATGAAATTATTACAATACTACCATCTTTTCTATCCTTCATTTGAGGTAATACAAGGTTTGATAACCAATGGTTAGATTTTATATTAGCGTTTAATATCTTATCAAAGGCTTCGTCTGAAATATCCATTGAGGAACCAAAAAAAGGATTCAGTGCAGCATTACATATTAAGATATCAATACCTCCAAATGCTTTATTAGTTTTTTTTACAAGATTCTCTAATTGATTTTTTTCATTAATATTACAAGGAATCGAGATTGCGTGATTAGGGAAATCTTCATTAATTTCATCTCTCACCTTTAAACACATATCCTCCTTCCTGCTTGAAATTACTACTTTTGCACCATGTTCTGCTAGTCTTTTGGCTATTGCCTTACCAATTCCTTTCGTTGAGCCAGTAACTAAAGCCCTTTTTCCAGTTAAATTAAATAATTCCATTCCTTCCCTCCGGTGAGTTAGAGTAACAGAGCTTTAAAACTAATTGAAGCCAATAGTTGACGAATTAGTTACATTATATTAGTGAATCCTTCATGACCTTAAACATACAAAAGCCTATTGAAGTTAATAATTTTTCTGAAATCAATGAAAAATATGATTCAATTATATGTGATATTTGGGGAGTTATTCATAATGGGCACAAGTTATTTAGCTCAAGCGTTGAGTGTTTGCTAAAGTATAAAAAAATTGGGTATCCGGTAATATTGGTTTCCAATGCCCCAAGACCAGGAAATGAAATTAAGCTTATATTAAAAAATATGGGCCTAGATGAACGGTGCTATGATGGAATTATTACGTCTGGAGATTTAACCCAGACTATCTTGAATAAAAAAGAGCTCGGATCTCGGTGTTATCATATTGGACCTGATAGGGACCTTAATGTGTTTGAGGGTGTTGACGTTGAAAGGGTTGAGTTTGACGATGCAGATTTTATTTTTGTAACAGGGCTTTTTGATGATAGAATAGAAAATGATGAAAGTTATTTACCATTACTTGAGGTAGGAAAGAAAAGGGGCCTTAAATTACTATGCGCTAATCCAGATATTTGGGTTCAGCGTGGAAAAGATTTAATTCCTTGCGCAGGTGCAATATCTGAAAAATACAAATCAATAGGTGGTGAAACGATAAATATCGGTAAACCTTTTTCTCCTATTTTTGATGAAGCAATGGCTCTAATTAAAGAGATTTCTAATAACGCCTCAGTGTCTACAATTGTTATTGGCGATGGAATTGATACCGACATTAAAGGTGCTAATAACTATAATCTTGATAGCTTATTGGTTTTGGGTGGACTTTTTTCAGGACAGAAAAATAAAGACATATTTGATTCAATGAATAAAAAGAATATTTTCCCGACTTACTATATCGGTGAATTAGTTTAATAAATATTAATATAATAAATTTTTAATGGTCATTAATTAATGAGAATTTTTAGAAATAATACTAAAGATTTTACCTCCGCCCGCGGAGGAGTATTTGCTTTGGGTAATTTCGATGGAGTACATTTAGGCCACAAGGAAATTATTTTAAAAGCTATCTCAATAGCTAATGAAAAAAAAATTTCTTCAGGGGTGTTAATTTTTGAACCTCACCCGCGTAAATTTTTCCGCCCAGAGAATGAAGATTTTATTATATCTGATATAAAAACTAGGTCGTATTTACTGGAACGGCAAGGTTTGGATTTTCTAGGTATTTTAGATTTTGATTTACATATGTCAAATCTCTCACCCTACGATTTTGTAGATAAAATTATCCATAGGGCAATTGGAGTCTCTCACCTAATTGTTGGGTATAATTTTAAATTTGGAAAAAATAGAAGTGGAGATGTTTCTGTACTAACAGAAATATGTAAGAATCTTGAAATACAATTGTCTGTTATTGATCAAGTGACGAATGGCGATTCTGTTCTGTCATCATCAAATATTAGGAGTTTTTTGAAAACTGGCGAGGTATTGAAGGCGAATAAAATTCTGGGTGATGATTGGACTGTAAAAGGTATGGTTTTAAAGGGGGACCAAAGGGGTAGAACGATAGGATTTCCAACAGCAAATATTTCAATGGAGGGCTGGATTAAACCATTATTTGGAGTCTATGCTGTTACTGTCGACGTTATGGGTGTTTCTTATAGTGGTGTGGCTAATCTAGGAGTGAGACCAACTTTTGAGGGTATACAACCCCTTCTTGAGGTTCATATTTTTGATTTTTCAGACGATCTGTATGAAGTTGAGATTATTGTTTCTTTTGTTGACTTTATTAGAAAAGAAAAGAAATTTGAAGGAGTAGATTCATTAAAAAAACAAATAAAGATTGATTCAACTAAAGCTATTGAATTAATAAATAGGAATAAAAATTAAATTTTCTTAATAGGCGAGCCATGTCAGATAATATTAAAAATACAATAGATTACAAAGAGACTCTTTTGTTGCCAAAAACAGATTTACCTATGAGGGCCAACTTATCAGAAAGGGAGCCTGGGTTTTTAGAAAGATGGGAAAAGGATAATTTATTTTCTAAAATAAGAGAATCCTCGGAGGGTAAGGAGAAGTTTATACTTCATGATGGACCTCCTTATGCAAATGGTAATCTCCATATGGGTACTGCTTTAAATAAAATCCTTAAGGATGTTATAGTTAGATCTAAGCAGCTAGAAGGGTTTAATGCCGAGTATAGACCAGGATGGGATTGTCATGGTCTACCGATTGAATGGAAGGTTGAAGAAAAATTTAGAGATGAAGGTAAAAATAAAGAAGAAATTCCTATTAATGACTTTAGAGAAGAATGCCGTATTTTTGCTAAGAAATGGATTGAAATTCAAAAGAAACAATTTATGAGACTTGGGGTTTTAGGTAACTGGGCTAACCCTTATACCACAATGGAGTTTTCCTCTGAATCAGCAATTGTAAAGGAATTTCATAAATTCTTAATGGCAGGAGACCTTTATAGAGGTTCAAAGCCTATAATGTGGTCGGTTGTAGAGAAAACTGCTCTAGCAGAAGCAGAGGTTGAGTATTTGGAGCATGTTTCGCCTACTATATGGGTTAATTTTCCTATTAAAAGTGATGATGATGACCTTAAAGGCGCAAGCATTTTGATTTGGACTACAACCCCATGGACTATTCCCGCTAATAGAGCAATTGCATATTCCTCTCGTTTTAGCTATGGGCTATATGAGGTAAGCTCAGTTGATGATGGGAGTTTAGCTACACCCGGAATGAGAATTATTATTAACTCTGGTCTTTTAGATAATGTAGAGAAGGCTTCAAAATCAAATTTATCTTTTATAAAAGAGATTCATACATTTGATAATTTAGTATGTGATCATCCGTTTAAAGATGGTGGTTATGATTTTAATATTCCCCTTCTTGAAGGAGACTTTCTAACTGATGATGCTGGGACAGGTTTTGTTCATATTGCACCCAGTCATGGTCAGGACGACTATGAGCTAGCAATTAAAAACGGTATAAAACCTCCTTTTATTTTAGATGACGAAGGAGTTTATTTGGAGAATGTAAAGTTATTTTCAGGTAAAAGAGTTTATAATTCAGATGGCTCTATGGGTGATGCAACAGGGTCTGTAATTTCTGAATTAATAAAATCAGGTAATTTATTCGCCAAAGGTAAGTTGCGTCATCAATATCCGCATAGCTGGCGCTCTAAGGCTCCTCTGATTTTTAGAAATACACCGCAATGGTTTATTTCAATGGAAGAGAATGAATTAAGAAGTAAATCTTTGAAGGCAATAGACGAGGTTCAGTGGATTCCTGAAAGAGGAAAGAATCGTATTAGATCAATGGTGGAATCACGACCTGATTGGGTGGTCTCTAGACAAAGAGCATGGGGTGTTCCCTTGGCTATATTTGTAAACAAAGGAACTGGTGAACCACTTAGGGATCAGGAGGTTAATGATAGAATCTCTAAATCATTTAATGAAACCGGTTCTGATGCCTGGTTTAGTACCAAAGCACAAGAGTATCTGGGTGATAAATATATTGCGGATGAGTGGGAAAAGGTTAATGATATTCTGGATGTCTGGTTCGATTCTGGTTCAACTCATTCATTTGTATTGGAAGGCGAGGATGGGTTGGGGTCACCAGCTAATTTATATCTAGAGGGCTCTGATCAGCACCGTGGATGGTTTCAATCCTCCCTAGTAGTATCCTGTGGTACCAGAGGAAAGGCTCCTTTTAAGCAAGTCCTAACTCATGGCTTTGTTATGGATAAGAATGGACGAAAAATGTCAAAATCTCTTGGCAACGTTATCCTTCCGGATGATCTCATAGATAAATATGGCGCAGATGTTGTTAGGCTGTGGGTAGTTTCATCAGATTTCACTGAGGACCTTAGGGTTGGTGAAGAAATAATGAAAGCCAATGTTGAATCCTATAGAAAGATTAGGAACACTTTTCGTTTTCTTTTAGGTAATTTACACAACTTTAATCAAGATGAAGTAGTTTCATATGATGAAATGCCTGAATTAGAAAAGTATATTTTACATAAACTATCAATTATCGATAGAAAGGTAAAAAAAGGTTACAAGGAATATGATTTAAAGTTTGTTTTTCAAACCTTATTAAATTTTTCAAATCTTGATTTGTCATCTTTTTATTTTGATATAAGAAAGGATTCACTCTATTGCGACAGTCCAAAGGCAATACCAAGAAGAGCAGCCAGAACAGTCTTAGATATTCTTTTTAATTATTTAACCACATTGTTTTCTCCTATTCTCTGCTTTACAGCTGAAGAAGTTATGCAATCTAGATTTCCAGATATTAAGACATCTATTCACGAGTCAAATTTTCCTCTCCCAAATGAAAAATGGATAAATAATTCGTTATTTGATAAATGGGAGAAAATTAGATCTGTAAGAAAAGTTGTAACAGGTGCTATTGAATTAGAAAGAAAAGAAAAAAGAATTGGATCAAGCCTTGAGGCATTTCCAACTGTTTTTATTTCAGACAAAGAGTATTCTGAAATTTTTAAAAATATTGATTTAGCTGAAATATTCATAACATCTCAAGCGGTTTTAAAGGAGGGTGAAGGTCCGGATAATGCCTTTAAGACTGGTGATATGAAAATGGTTTCAGTAGTTTGCGGTCTTTCGGAAGGCGGAAAATGCAGTCGCTCTTGGAAGATTTTACCTGAGGTAGGAACTGATCCGGATTACCCCGATTTAAGCATAAGAGACGCTGCGGTTATAAGGAAAATAAGTGAACAATAAGGTATTTAATTTAAATTTTTTCTTAGTAAGCTTAAGTATTTTTATTATTGATTTCTCTAGCAAGTTTTTTTTACTTTATTCTTTTAATTTAGAATCTAAGGGACGGCTGTATGTTACTCCCTTTATGGATTTTATAATGGTTTATAATCCGGGTATTAGTTATGGTATTTTTGGTGGCGGAGGGGAGATTCAGCGATGGATTCTTGTTGTGCTGTCAGGTTTAATAATTTCTTATTTGATTTATTGGATAAAAAATTCAAATTCTCAACTTGTTTCCTTTTCTCTTTGTTTAATAATAGGTGGTGCATTAGGAAATGTGATTGATAGGATTTTATATGGGAAGGTTATTGATTTTATTTCTCTTCATGTTTTTGATTATTACTGGTATGTATTTAACATTGCTGACATAGCAATAGTCTTTGGTGGATTGTTTATTTTAATATATTCCTTAAAAGATTCCTATAGAAACTCTTAAGGAGGCTGTAATGTTTTCGAGATTATTTTTTAGCTTAATTCTTTTATCTAATGTGTCTTTGCTTTCAGGGTGCGGAAGTGAGTTATCTGATGTTCTTGGTACTAATAAGATGCCGCCTGATGAATTTACAATACTTACAAAGCCTCCTTTGATTGTTCCGCCGGAATATAATCTAAGACCACCTGCTGAAGGTGAAATCAGGCCAAACTCTCAGGAACCAAATCGACAACTACAATCAATTTTATTTGGTCAAGATCAAACAGATGATTTTAGTTCGTCTGAAGTTAGCTTGATGACAGGATCAGGTGTTGCAGAGGCAATTCCTAATATTAAAGAGGTTATTGATTCTGAGATGAGAGATGTTGAGGAAGCGAGCCCTAATCTTGAGAGTCAGGTATTAAACTCACCCTCAAAAGTTTTAAAATGATTTAACTTTCCTCTGAGGAAAGTAAACTCTCGACTTCTAATGCGGCCATACATCCCATTCCAGCAGCTGTTACAGCTTGTCTGTATTTATCATCAGTAACATCACCGGCTGCAAAAACACCTGTGATTGATGTTGCCGTTGAGTCTGGATCAGTTAATATATAACCGGTATCACTAATTTTTAATTTATCTTTAAATATTTTGGATGATGGGCTGTGGCCTATTGCAATAAAAACACCATCTACGTCAATTTGTGATTCCGCATTCGAGATCATATTTCTTACTGTTATATTTTCCACACTTGGAGGATTGTCGCTTCCTAAAATTTCCTTAATTTCTGAATCCCAAATTACTTCAATCTTTGGGTGGTCAAAGAGTTTCTTCTGAAGAATTTTTTCTGCCCTCAATTCTTTTCGTCTATGAATAAGTGTTACTTTTTTAGCAAAGTTTGTTAAAAATAAAGCCTCTTCAACAGCGGTATTGCCTCCACCAACAACAACAACTTTCTTATCTTTATAAAAGAACCCGTCACATGTCGCACATGCTGAAACGCCATAACCTTTATATTTAGCCTCTGATTCTAGCCCCAGCCATTTTGCCTGAGCGCCGGTAGATATTATCAAAGAATCGCAAGAATAGACGACATCAGAATCTGACTTTAAGATAAAAGGCCTTTTTGAGAGATCTACATCAATAATTGTATCTAAGATAATTTTTGTACCAACTTTTTTTGCCTGATCACGCATCTCTTCCATAAGCCAAGGGCCTTGGACGACATCAGAAAACCCAGGATAGTTTTCTACGTCCGTTGTAATAGTCATTTGACCACCTGGCTCAATCCCCGTTAACAAGATTGGCTCTAACATAGCTCGTGATGCATATATTGCGGCTGTATATCCAGCAGGTCCAGAACCAAGTATTAGTAATTTTGAATGAATAATTTCTGACATTTATATCTCTTTTTAATTATTTTTATTATAGGGGATTCTTATTTTTAATGAATACTTTTTAAATGAGTATTTGTATTACTTATATGATTTGCGATTTGTTCTGTAGCGTTAATTACTTTTACATCAAAAATTTCAATATTTTTTTCAAATTTCTTTATATATTTTTTTTTTATTAAAGAGGATAAAAAATTATTAATTTTTTTTGATTTACAGTTTAAATCAAAAATATAAGTGGAAAGATTTGCTGTAAGTGTTTCGCTTATCATATTAACAGAATCGGGAGTAACCAAAGCGACATCAGATATTTCTAAGAAGGCATAGTAAGGATTGTTACCTTTAGTATCATAGAGGTAGTGGGGTTTATTGGCTATCAAACTCTTGATACTCTTAATTAACTTCTTTGGAGTTCTCCTTGAGGTCGATATTAGGGGAGTCCATCCTGATTTAATCACTTTTGATATTGAATTTAATACATGTAAGCACTCATCATTAGAAAATTTAAAACCCTTACTTTTTCCGCCTATTAAAATTGTTAAATATGGCTTCGGAAGCTTAGTCAGTTCTTTACTCCATTTTTCTTTTTCAAGCCTTAAAAGTTCATTAGACACCCTTCCTGGAGAAAGTAATGTGGATATAACATTATCTCCCTTAAGATTATCGTGATAAGGCGCCCACACAAGATCAAAATTATTTGTATTTATTTTTGGATCCTGAAGATAGACTGTAAAGCAGGAGTCTTTGGATTTCTTTTTAATATACCTCACATATGGAATAGTTCTTCTTCCAGCTCCAATTACAATATCGGGCCATGGGGCTTGGGTCTCATCACTTTTTCTTGGTATTCCGTAAGGAGCAATGATTGATAAAAGTATAGATGGGTTTATTTTCTTAATCTCATAATCAAGATTTAATTTTTCAGCAAGACCAATGCATTGATTCTCACAACCTATTAAGCCTGAGGATATTATCCAGCAATTTAAATCACCTTGGTTTGTCATTTTAAATTTATCCTTGTAATAATCTTGCGTGATTATATCACAATGTATAACATAATTTATATGAAACGAGATAGCTTAGATAAAATTGATATTAAAATTCTTTCAATTCTTCAAGAAAACGGAAGAATAACAAATGTCGAGCTTGCTGAGAAAGTAGAATTATCGGCCCCTCCTTGTCTAAGGAGAGTTAGATCTCTAGAAAAAAGCGGATTTATTAAGGGCTATCATGCTGATTTAGCATCAGATAAATTAGGTTTTGAAGTTACGGTTTTTGCCATGGTAGGTTTACATAATCAAGCTGAGTCGGACCTACGGCTGTTTGAGGAGAGAGTCTCATTGTTACCTTACGTAAGGGAATGTCACATGCTTAATGGGGAGATAGATTTTATACTAAAATGCGTTGCACCTGATCTAACGGCATTTCAAAGTTTTTTAACTAATGAGTTAACGTCAGCACCTAATGTTTCAAGCGTGAAAACTTCGCTAACAATACGGGAGTCTAAATATTCTCCAGGTATTCCTATTGACTTAAGAAATCAGTAATCAAAAATTTTTCCAGGATTCATAATATTTTTTTTATCGATAGATTCCTTTATTCCCTTCATAAGGATTAGTTTATCTTTTTTATATTTTTTTAAGTCACCTTTTCTGGCTAATCCTATGCCATGCTCAGCGCTAAACGACCCATCCAGACTCATTGTTAATTCTACAATTTTTTTTCTAAGATGATTTTCTTTTTTTAAAAATTCTTGCTTTTCAGCCTTAGGTGGTTGAGAAATATTGAAATGAATATTTCCATCTCCAATATGTCCAAATATAACGCATCGAGAATCAGGGATATTTTTTTTACTAATCGAGGTGGCATCATGAATGAACTTATTGATGAACTTTATTGGAACTGAAATATCATTTTTAATACTCCCTCCTTCTTTTTTTTGCGCTTCTGAAATACTCTCTCTTAACTTCCACATGTTTTTTGACTGACTTTTTGAGTTTGATAAAACTGCATCCTCGACTAAGCCTAGATCAATTAATCCATTAAGAGTTTTTTCTATCCTTTCTTTTTCAAGATCAGAAGATTCTAAGGATGAAAATTCAACTAAAACCATCCATTTGAATTTAGAAAATGGAGCAAAGGTTTTAGGTATATGCCTTATAACGAATTGGATGGAGCGATTATTCATTAGCTCAAATGCAGTTAATGGCGTCGAGATACTTTCCTGAATAATTCTTAATGCTTTAATTGATTTGTTTGGTGAATTAATCTTTAAAAATGCAGTATACTTTTCTTTTGGTTGAGGAAAAGCTTTTACTGTAGCCGCCGTTATAACCCCTAGAGTTCCTTCAGAGCCAATAAATAAATTTTTAATTGAATACCCAGTATTATCCTTAACAAGTGCTTGTAAGTTATTTATTATTTTACCATCAGGGAGAACCACCTCAAGCCCTAGCACTAATTCTCTAGTATTTCCGTAATACAGTACCCCAACTCCTCCTGCATTTGTTGCTATATTTCCTCCTATTGTGCAACTGCCTTCTGATGCCAATGATAGCGGGAAGAAAAGATTATTTTTCATACAAATATTTTGTAATTCAGATAACTTTATCCCAGCCTCTGCTGTAATAGAACGATCTATATTATTTACTTCCCTAACTTTATTTAGTTTTTCTAGACTTAGCAGAAGGTGATTTTTATCAAACGGTATCTGACCTCCCACAAGACCGGTATTCCCACCTTGAGTAATAATTGGAATATTATATTCATATGCAATTTTCAGCACCCTTGAGACTTCATTTGTTGATTTTGGCTTTATTACTGCCGCAGCTTTTCCGCTATAGACTCCTCTCCACTCGGTAAGGTAATTATGCATATCATCTTCTTGTAGAATAATATTTGATTTACCAACAACTTTTTGAATTTTATTTAGTATTTCTTTTTTCATATTAATACATTAGCAATTGCTTTCTTTTTATAAAAGAAAAAGGATCAAGAAACGTAAAATAATGTATTATCGCTAACGAAATGATTAGTCAGGTTAAAAATATTTTTCTTGCTGCAAAAGATATTGATAAATCAAGCAAAGCTTTCTCTATTTTCTTTTGTAAGGCGCCAAGCTATCAAGGTTTTTCTAGCGAGCTTGGTATAAAAATTCATATTTTTGATATTGGCAATGTTAATATAAGTATCATTAGCCCTTACGAAGATGGCCTGTGGTCTGAAGATTTAAGGAGAAATGGCGAGGGCTTGTTTGGGTTAGACTTTATTTCAGATGATATAGCCAGAGATCATAAAAATTTAAAACTATCAGGAGTTTTGGTTGGAGAAAAGAATATGTTTACCTTCCAAGGCAATGATAAAAGTATCACTAGGTTAAACCTATTCGGTCTTGACGAAAATTTAGTTACAAATCTGAATATCACTATCAGTGATAATTCACATATTTTTCCTAAAGAAGAGAAGGGCGAGGGTTATGAAAATATTACATCTGTGAATCAAGTTGTTATTCTAACAAAGGACTCTAATAAAATGCTAAATTTATTTGAAAAAGACCTAGGAATAAGGCTCGCTTTAGATAAAACTTTTAAAGAATGGTCTGGGCGTATGCTATTTTTTAGGCTTAAAGGGGTTACTCTGGAGGTTATTGAGGGCGAAGATTTTGTCGGAAAATGTAATTACTACGGACTTGGATGGCATACTGATAATTTTATAAAATCTTATGAGAATCTTGTTAAAAAAGGCTTTATTTTTTCTAAAATTAGAAAAGGTAGAAAAGTTGGTACCCTAGTTGCGACATTAAATGAACCCCCTCTAGGTATCCCAACAATTTTAATTGGCCAAGATGGAGGCGTTTCTTGATAAAAAAAATATTAATTATTTTGTTAATAACATTAAGTGCCTGTACAGAGCAGAGCGATGATATAGTTGAGGAAAATAATCTTATTAAGGTTGTCTTTGCTACGGACTGGAAGGCTCAGGCCGAGCAGGGTGGTTTTTACCAAGCTTTGGCCGCTGGCTTATATACAGAGAAAGGCTTAAATGTAAAAATTATTCAAGGTAATTCTAATGTCAACGTTCCAAGACTCATAGCATCAAATACTGTGGAGTTTGGTATTGGTTCTAATAGCTTTATTCCATTAAATATGGCTGAAAACAAGATACCCGGAAAAGCTATTATGGCAATTTTTCAAAAAGACCCTCAAATTATAATGACTCACTTAAGCTCGAATGTTGAGAGTTTAGAAGATATGGTTGGTTTACCGATAATGATTTCTGATGCGAGTATTGGAGCATTCTGGCTTTGGTTGAAATTTAAGTATGGATTTGACGATAGTCAGATTAGAAAAAAAACATTTAGTTTAGCCCCTTTCTTAAGTAATAAATCTTCTATTCAGCAAGGTTATCTTACTTCAGAACCATTTTTAGTAGAAAAAGAAACGGGTTTAGCTCCTAAGATTTTTCTTCTTTCTGATTATGGGTATCCTAGTTATGGAGCGATGGTGTTAGCGTCTCAGAAAATAATTGATGATCAGCCAATGATTGTTAAAAAATTTGTAGATGCAAGTATTGAGGGTTGGAGACAGTATATATACGAAGATCCAACGCTGGGTAATGAATTAATAATGATTGAGAATACAGAAATGAAAGAAGATATTTTGCTGCAAGCGATAAAAAAAATAAGATCCTATAATTTAATTTCGAATGAAATTTCCCAAGGTCGAAATATAGGTTTAATGACTGAAAAAAAATGGAATGATTTTTTTACAACAATGTCTAGAAATGGTGTTTATAAAAAAGATTTGCAGTGGAAGAATTCCTTTACCTTGGAATTTATTGAAGAGAGCAACTAATGTTAATTTTTAATAACATTGTTAAAAATTATGAAGAGCCAGTGTTAGGTCCCATTAATCTAAAGATTAAGAATAATAGCTTTGTTTCAATAATTGGTCCGTCAGGGTCTGGTAAATCAACTATTTTAAGGTTAGCCTCTGGTTTAATAAAGGAATCTTCAGGTCTTATAAGTTATGAAGATTGTGTGAAACCAAAAATGGGTTTTGTTTTTCAAGATTCCACCTTGCTTCCTTGGAGGACTGTAATTGATAACATTCTCCTGCCCCTGGAGTTAACAAACAAAAATATCTCAAAGCCTAAAGATAAATCACTTATGTGGCTTTCGAGAGTGGGACTTGACGGAAAAGAAAATTCCTTTCCAAACGAGTTATCTGGAGGCCAAAAAATGAGAGTATCGATAGCGAGGGCTATGATTCAAGGCGCTTCCCTTCTATTACTCGACGAACCCTTTTCTGCTCTTGATGAGGTCACAAGAAGAAAGCTTGAGGATGATCTTTTGGAGCTATGGAAGGTTAATAATATTACTGTTTTATTTGTTACTCATTCTGTAACAGAGGCTGTTTATTTATCTGAACGAGTTATCGTAATGTCATCTTCTCCCGGGACAGTTGTCGAAGATGTGGTAATTAAAAGAAAAGTTAATAATAATTTTGATCAAACGGAAGAGTTTATGTCTCAAGTAAGATACTTAAGTGGTATTCTCAGACAAGAGGGAGAAGGCAAGTGAGAAAATATATATCCTTTATTGCCCCAACTTTAACTTTTCTCTTTTTATTGATTTTATGGGAATGTTTGGTGATATATAACAAGACACCATTATATATACTTCCTGCTCCATCAGATATTGCCTTATCTTTGCTGTTAAATTATAATGATCTTTTATCATCAGCTTTTGTAACATTTAAGATAACGATTTTGGCATTTATTTTGGCATCATCGTTAGCCATTTCCTTAGCAATACTTTTCTCCCAATCACGATTTGTTGAGTTATCTCTATACCCTATTGCTGTAATTTTTCAGGTTACCCCAGTTGTAGCTATTGCTCCCCTTATATTAATTTGGGTTGGCCTAGATAATGCCGAATTTGCGATATTAATTTTAGCAACATTAGTTGCTTTCTTTCCGGTCTTAGCCAATACAAATTTAGGAATTAAGTCTGTTAATAAAAATCTTCATGAACTTTTTAGTTTGTATGGAGCAAGCCGATATCAAAGGTTAGTTAAGCTTCAAATACCTTTTGCTCTCCCCTTCATTCTTACAGGAATGAAAACATCTATTGGCCTTTCACTTATAGGTGCGGTTGTGGCTGAATTTGTTGCTGGCTCAGGAACATCAACTGGATTAGCTTGGAGAATAATTGAAGCGGGTAATCGCCTTGATATGGCAAAGCTATTTGCTGCATTGATTTTGTTAGTGATTTTAGGAGTATTTTTATTTCTTTTAATGTCATTTTTAGAAAAAATACTGCTTAAAAGATGGCATGATAGCTCTACTTTTTAATAGGGGAGTATAAGTAATGAAAGATAAATTTGGTAAATCAAAAAGTGTAAGTGACGCCCTGGATTCAAGAATGACGTGCAGGGCATTCTTGGATACAGAGATTAAGAAAGATATTATTTTTGACATTTTAAATAAGGCCAGGAGATCCCCTTCAGGCGGAAACCTTCAACCTTGGAGAGTCTGGGTAGTTTCGGGTGATCCTTTAAGGAAGTTTAAAGATGATATTAAAGGTAAAGCCTCCGAGAATCCACGAGGAGAAGGAACTGAATATAAAATATACCCCCCTAATCTTAAAAATCCATACGAGCAAAGGAGAAGGGATGTTGGAGAAGCTATGTATGGTGTTTTAGATATATCGAGAGAAAATAAAATTGGGAGAATACAACAGTTTATGAAAAACTTTGAATTCTTTGGGGCTCCAGTGGCTTTATTTTTCGCAATCGATAGAAATATGCAGGAAGGGCAATGGTCTGACTTAGGGATGTTTATCCAATCGATAATGCTTTTAGCTAGGGAGAGTGGTTTACATACTGCTCCACAGGAAGCTTGGGCAATATGGCACAAGTCTGTTGGAGAGTTTCTAGAAATACCAGATGATCTTATGCTATTCTGCGGTATGGGCCTAGGGTATGCCGATCCAACAAATCCAATTAACGCTTTCAGAAGTGAAAGAGAAGATGTTGATAAATTTACAAAGTTTATTGGTCTTTAAATAATTCTTTTATCTCTAAATTCTTTAATTTTATCAGTATCATAGCCTAAGCTAAGGAGTAGTTCATCCGTATGCTCACCCAAAAGTGGAGGTCGCTTTTTTATTGTATTATCAGAGTTAGACAATTTAATTGGCAAGCCCATAACAGGAGATTTACCAGGTACTCCAGGATATTCTATATCTTGAAAAAAATTCATAGCCTTTACGTGCGGATCATCTAGTGCACTTTGCAAGTCATTAACGGGCCCGGCTGGAACGCTTGCCTCAGCAAGTAGATCCAAGGCATCCTTATTTGTGAATTGAGAGGCCCACTCACTAGTCTTTTTGCTTAAAATTTTTCCATTAATTCCCCTATCACTATCTGTCTTAAACCTTTCATCAGTTAAGAGATCTTTAGCACCTATAAGATTTGCCCACCTCTTAAAAAGAGTATCACCTAAAACCTGAACAACTATCCAACCATCCTTTGTTTGCACCATATCAACAGGTCCAGCATAGGGGCTTCGGTTTCCGATTGCTTTTCTATTTTTTTTTGTAATAGACTGTTCAATTAAATGTGTATTCATAAATGCTAAAGATGTAGCGAAAAGAGCCCCTTCAACGATCTGCCCTTTTCCTGTTTTACCTTTTTCAATTATAGCTGCAAGCGTTCCCATTGCTGTTAATGATGCTGTTCCATAGTCAATATAGGGAGAATACGCTTTTATTGGCGTATCATCATTACCTGTTAGGTATGCGGCCCCTGACATTGCTTGACCAACACCATCAAAACCAACTCTTTCAGAATAAGGCCCTCCGGCACCAAATGCAGAAACGGTTGTTAGTATTATACCGGGGTTATATTTCGAAATTGTTTCGTAATCTATTCCCATTCTTTTAAGTGTTTGAGGGGGTAAATTAGCAACAACAACATCTGCAGATTTAACTAATTTTTCAACTATGTCAGAGGCCCCTTCCTTTGTTGGATTAAGTGTTATTCCTTTTTTATTTCGATTCATTTGCATAAACATTGCTCCTTCACCGCCATCATCCTTCAAGGGGTGAACAAACCTGTCTTCTGAGCCACTTAGTCTTTCAACTCTTATAACCTCCGCGCCTAGGTCTCCTAAAAGCGCTGCACAATAAGGGCCAGCAATATATCTACCAAAATCTAACACTCTTATATCTTTTAAAATATCCAATCTTAACCCCTTATTAAATAGTACCTAAACATTACAAATAATTAATAATACAGAAATGTCGTAGTAAACAATAATACTGCATTATCATCTTATTAAAAACATTTGACTGTACTTGTATATCTTAGCTCCCCAGAAAAATATAGGTGCAGTCAAATTAATCACTAACTTTTCTTGTATATATATATTATCCTAATAAACGGAGAAAAAAATGCATATTTTGCTTATTGAGGATGACATTGCTGCAGCTAAGTATGTTGTGAAGGGATTAAAGGAAAGTGGGCATGTTGTGGATCATGCTTCTGATGGTGAAATGGGCTTAGAAATGGCTTTATCGTCTAAATTTGATATAATAGTCGTAGATAGAATGCTTCCAAAGCTTGACGGATTATCTCTTATTATAAAATTAAGAGATGATAATATCAACACTCCTGTATTGATTCTATCGGCCTTGGGCGAGGTAGATGAAAAAGTTATAGGGCTCAAAGCAGGCGCCGATGATTATTTGGCCAAGCCATTTTCTTTTTCAGAGTTATTAGCTAGAATTGAGGTTCTTCACAGACGTGCTAGCCCTGATGAAAAAGAAGTTTTTATAAAGGTAGGGAATTTAACAATGAATCTTTTAACAAGGGAGGTTCATCGATCCGAAATAAAAATTGAATTACAACCACAAGAATTTAGACTCTTAGAATTTCTGATGAGAAGGTCAAACCAAGTAGTAACCCGAACTATGTTGCTAGAGGGAGTTTGGGAGTATCATTTCGACCCTCAAACTAATGTTATTGATGTTCATATATCTCGCTTACGTTCAAAAATTGATAAACCATTTGATGAAAATCAAATGCTTTTTACTGAAAGGGGGGCGGGGTACGCCTTAAGAAGTAATGGCTAGTTTATTTCGCTTAACAAGCTTTCGATTAATTTTCATTTATACAACCTTTCTAATTATTTCCTTTTGTCTAATTGCATTTTATCTGTATTGGACCACCGCAAGAGATCTTCAGGTTAGAGCTGATGATGATATTATTCAAGAAAGTAAAATGTTGGATCGCGTTTACCAAAGAAGAGGCGTTAATGGCCTTGCTCGAAGCATTAACGAATTATCTAAAATTCCCAATGCAAACCTTTATACACTTAGAGATAGCAAGGGTTTAATTGTTGCCGGTAATTTCAATGATTCTGATTCTTTGTGGAATTTAAAAAGACTAAATGACGATTGGGTGTCATTTTCTTCTGTTGAAAATAACAAGAATACTAATGCAAATAACCCCCCTCCAAGAAAGAAATTTTTTCGTGGAAAGGAATTTATTGTTCTTAATAGTTATAATCTTATTATTGGAAGAGATGTTAGTAATGAAGTGTACTTAAAAGAAAGATTTTTGAATACGATCATTAGCGCTACATTTCTCATTCTTATTCTTGGACTTATAGGTGGCTATGTTTTAAGTCGTAATGTTCTTAGTAGAATTTCAGCTATCAACAAAACAAGTATTGAGATAATGGAAGGTGATTTGCTTCAACGATTACCCACTGGGTCAACTAATGATGAGCTTAATGAGCTTTCAATAAACCTCAATACTATGCTGGATAGATTAAATAAGCTTATGACAGGAATGAAGGACGTAAGTGATAATATTGCCCATGATCTAAGAACGCCTTTAAATAAAATAAGAACAAATTTAGAAGTTACGCTAATGTCCAATCCAAGCTCTAAGAATTACAAGGATTCTATTGAAGAGGTTATTAAGGATATTGATGTAGTTATCAATACTTTTAACTCTTTATTAGCCATCTCTAGAGTAGAATCAGGGTCTTTAGGGCTTGATAAAGAGAAAATCAATATCAATATATTGATACAAAATGCAATTGGTTTATGGGAACCTCTAGCAGAAGAAAGGGATATTACTTTAATTAACCAATCCGATGAAGAAATTTTTATAAATGGTAATAAAAATTTATTATCACAGGCTGTTTCTAACCTTATTGATAATGCTATTAAATATGGTCCTGAAAAGAATAAAATCAATATTGGAGCTAAAATTGATAAAAGAGATTTAATATTGTGGGTGTCAGACAGTGGACCTGGTATTCCTGATGAGGATAAGAATAGGGTTCTTGATAGGTTTACTAGGTTAGATGCCAGCAGAAGTGCCCAAGGCACTGGACTGGGCCTTAGTCTTGTTGCGTCTAGTGTAAGGTTTCATAAAGGAAAGATTATACTATTGGATTCAAAGCCCAAGGGCTTGATAGTTAGAATTGAACTACCCTCAGACCTTTAAAGACCACCAGAAACAAACAAGCATTGTCCTGTTATCCATCCTGAAGAGGGTGCTGCCATAAATACAACTGCCGCACCAATATCCTCTGGTTTACCCCATCTTTTCAGTGGAATATTAATTTGTTTCTTTAGTTTTTCCTCTTTTTCACTCGAATCGATTCCCATAGATTCTATAAAATTTTCAGTTGGTATTGGACCAGGTGCAACCGCATTCACTCTGATGTGGGGCGCTAACTCAAGAGAAAATGTTGAAGTTAAACTATTAATTGCTGCCTTTGATGCTCCATAAGGACCATTTTTAATATTTGGACCCATATTTTTTGAAGACGTAGATGAAATATTGATAATAGAGCCACCTTCGCTACTCATATGACTTGCTGCGACAACACAGCCTGACCATGCAGCCTTTATATTCAGATCAAGCTGTGCATTAAATTGTTCAGGGGATGTCCTTGTAAGGTATCTTGGGGTTCCATCAGGAAGCCCACCTGCATTATTAACCCATATTGAGAGTTTTCCAAATCCATCAACAGCCTTTTGACCTAAGTTTT
>Ga0209709_10000203_pt1 | contig 58109 bp, 61 predicted proteins | sample ArcticOcean_MG_C_2_FD_187435 | JGI IMG/M metagenome (GOLD analysis project Ga0209709, IMG submission 187435) | Marine microbial communities from western Arctic Ocean - ArcticOcean_MG_CB4_136 (SPAdes) (version 2) | ecosystem: Environmental > Aquatic > Marine > Oceanic | place: Arctic Ocean... | reverse complement strand
CAAGACCAAAACCACTTACAACGTTAACAACTCCTGGAGGCAATAAATCTCCAATAAGTTCCATCAAAAGTAATATTGATGCTGGTGTTTGTTCGGCTGGTTTTAATACTACACAGTTTCCTGCAGCCAATGCTGGTGCAAGTTTCCATGTTGCCATCAATAATGGGAAGTTCCATGGTATAATTTGACCAACTACACCAAGTGGTTCAGGTATATGATAAGAATATTCACTATTACTTATCTCTGAAACAGAGCCTTCTTCAGCTCTAATAACTCCAGCAAAATATCTCCAGTGATCAACAACTAATGGCATATCAGCTGCCATACATTCTCTAATAGGCTTTCCGTTATCTAAACATTCGGCTGTAGCAAGCAGTTCCAAATTTTTTTCTATCACATCTGCTATTTTAAGTAGCATATTTGATCTTTCAGTTATTGACGTAACCCCCCAAGTAGGAAATGCAGCATGTGCAGCATCTAATGCGGCATCAACATCTTTTGCATCCGATCTTGGAACAGAACAAATAACCTCATTATTGATTGGACTTACGTTATCAAAATATTTGCCTGATTTTGGTTTAACGAATTTTCCTCCTATAAAATTTCCATATTGTTCTTTAAATGGAAATTTCACTTTTAAGTGAGACGTATCCAGTAGTGCAGATCGTCCACCTTTTATGGTTTCTGTACTCATTTTTACCCTTTCTTTCTTATTGTTATTTTTAAACTTATTTTTTTTTGTTGATTTTCTTGATTTATTTTTAGTTACACTTTTTTTCTTTTTAGTCTTTTTGATGATTTTATTTTTTTTTGAAGATCGTTTGACCAATTTATTCTTAATTTTTTTTTTGGCCTTACTTTTTGACTTTTTGGCTTTTTTTATCTTTTTGATAGCCATAAGAAAGTTAATCAAAGAACCTTAAAAGGTTCTACTGATATAAAAATTTTATTTCTACTAATGATTGAATTCAACCTACATCTTGTGCTTAATTGAAATGTGTCTAATATTTTAATTATGACTGAAGATAAAAAAAAAGAATTACAATCAGCTACTTTTGAGAGATTGTTAAAACATCTAGATGAAAGAAAAGATGTTCAAAATATCGACCTTATGAACTTAGCTGGTTTTTGCAGAAACTGTTTATCAAAATGGTACAAGGAAGAAGCTGAAAAAAAAGGAATAATAGTTTCAGATATAGATGCTAGAGAACATGTTTATGGTATGCCTTACTCTGAGTGGAAAGAGAAATATCAGAAATAATTACTTTTCTTTAAGTCTTGGAAACAATTCTACAAAATTACAAGGTTTATGATTAATATCTAATTGATGTTTTAAAATTCCATCCCATGCATCAGTAACTCCACCAGATGATCCTGGTAATGCAAAAACATACTTGCCATTTGCTAATACAGCGCAAGCTCTAGATTGTATTGCTGAAGTACCTACCGTTTTTAAGCTAATGTTTCTAAAAACTTCTCCAAAACCTGGTATTTGTTTATCAGCAATTTCCTCAATTGCTTCAGGAGTTATATCTCTTCCAGTCAAACCAGTCCCACCAGTAGTTATCACAACATCAATATCATTTTTATTAATCCACTCTTTCAAAATTAGCACAATATCTTCTTTATTGTCTTTGCAAATTTTTCTATCAATTAAATTATGATTAGCTTCTTTAATTTTTTCAACGAGAATTGCACCAGATTTGTCGTTATCAAAAGTTCTAGTATCTGTTACAGTTAATAAAGCTATGTTTACAATCATAATAAATTTTTAAATGATTACATTATCAACATTTTTTTTTATAACAGCAATATTATATTCTAGCGTTGGCTTTGGTGGGGGGTCTACCTATCTTGCTTTAATGTTGATTTTTGATATTCCATATTATATTTTTCCAATAATAGCTTTATTTTGCAACATCATCGTCGTATCTGGAAACTCAATAAACTATATTAGATCTGGCAATCTTAATCTTAAATTACTCACACCATATCTCGTTGGATCTATACCTTTTACTATTTTAGGAGCTTCAATTTCAATCGAAAAAGAAATATTTGAAATATTACTATTTTTTATCCTGTTTATTGCAGGAATATTTTTATTAATTGGAAGTAAATCATTCAATAAAGATCAAATAAAAATAAAACAAATACCAAAAATTTTGTCTATTTCTATAGGTTCAGTAATTGGGTTTATTTCTGGTATTGTTGGAATTGGAGGTGGAATATTCTTAAGCCCATTATTATTTTTAATGAAAGCTGGATACCCAAAACATATTGCAACCACAGCTTCTCTCTTTATCCTAATAAATTCAATTTTTGGTGTAGCAGGACAGCTAACAAAAAACATTGTATTTAATGAGTTTTTAAATTATTGGCCTCTTTTTTTGATTGTACTTATGGGTGGGCAAGTTGGAAATTTCTTAAATATAAAATTTTTAACTAACAAAACATTGGCATTAATAACTTCTTTATTGGTCATATTTGTTGCTGCAAGAATGGGTTTTAGGATTTTACCATAATGTTGATTTAATTAACTTTTACTATATCTAATACTGTAATGAAAAATATCAAACCCTTTGGGCCATCAATTGGTAAAACCAAAATATCAAATAAATTTTTTGATAAATTAAATAAAGAGTTTGATGTTAAATCTAAATCAAAAAAAATTGATTATAGCTCAAAACTCGCTAGTCAAATTAAAAAGGAGCTAAAAATTTCAAACAAATTCATAAGACATAATTTAGAAGAAGAGTTAAAAATTAATATTAAAAAATTTTTATCTAACGAAAATGTTAAAAATATTAAAGAAATTAAAATCTTAAATCTTTGGGTGGTTCGACAATTTAAAGGGGAGTATAATCCTATACATTATCATGAAGGAGATTTATCTGGGGTAGGCTATTTAAAACTACCAAAAGGAATGACCAAAAATAAAATGGTAAAAAATAAGAAATTAGAAACTAATGGAACTATAGATTTTATAAATGGTCAAAGAGGATTTCTAAGTAAAAGTATTTATAATGTAGTACCAAAGATTAAAGACTTATTGATTTTTCCAAATTATTTGATGCACACTGCTTATCCATTCAATATAAAGGGGGAAAGAAGATCCTTCTCTTTTAATGCAAAAATTATACTTAAATAATAGTTTACAATCTAATCTGATAGTTATAATCTAATATCAGCCGATTTGATCCATATTGCACACTTAAGCTGCTAAAAAGGAAATCATTAAATAAATTGGTAAAGGGTAGTTGAACTATATTGTGCACCTGGCATTAAGCTAAAGCACTAAAAAAGTGAGGAATATAATGGATTTAAATTTTTTCAAACAAACAAGAGTTTTGGATGGTGGTATGGGACAAGAACTTTTAGCAAGAGGTATGAAGCCCAATGGAACATTATGGAGTGCAAATGCATTATTGGATGAAAATTATCACCAACTACTATTGGATACGCATAGAGATTTTGTAAAAGCTGGGGCAGAAGTAATTGTTACAACAACTTTTACAACTAGACGTAAAAGATTAAGAGATAATAATATTGAAGATAAGTTTGAATATTTAAATAAAAAAGCAGGTCAAATAGCTTTTGATGTTAAAAAAGAATTTCCAAATATTTTTGTTGCAGGTGGTTTACCTCCCCAAAATTTAACATACGAGGCAGATGATAGAAGCGAAGAAGAAATCATTAAAAACTTAAATGAACAAGCTAAGCTATTAAATCCCTATGTGGATTTTTTTTATTTTGATGTGTGGAGCAGTATTAAAGAATTTAAATGTGGGATCAAAGCAATTAAAGAGTTTAACAAACCTTATTTAGTTGGCATTCATATATCTGAGGGTAAAAAATTACCTAGTGGAGAAAATATTTCAGATATTAAGCATATAATTGATGAAAAGATACTTGGCATTATGCTTTCGTGTGTTTCACCTGAAAATTATGAAATTAATCTTAACGAACTAAAAAGTTTAAATGTACCATTTGGCTTCAAAATAAATGGATTTATTTCCACTAAGCCCAAGAATGGTTATTCTTCAACTTTTGCAAAATTAAATGGTAACCCAAATCAATTTCTAGGGCATAGAGAGGATCTAACACCTCAGAAAATCGGTAAAATTGTAAAAAGGTTCAAAGAAAGTGGCGCAACAATACTAGGTGGTTGTTGTGAAACAAGGCCTTCACATATTGGTGCGATGGCGACTGTTAAATAATCTTTTTATTATCAGCCTTCTTTACAAAATAAATACCAATACAAACAGCAATTAAAGATATTAAAACTTTAATTGTTATTAACTCTTTTAAAAATATGTAACCTAAAATAGTTCCAAATATTGGTATTAAGTAAGAAACTTGAGATTGAAAAATTAAGCCATTATTTTTTAAAATTCTAAATCTTAATAACCAAGCAATTCCAGTTGGAACAATTCCAAGGTAGATAACTGAAATTAAAGAGTCAGTTCGTGGAATAGATTGCCAAGGTTGTTCAATAAAACTTGCTAATGGCAATAAAATTATAATTGCCCATATCAGTATTGAGCCTGTTACATTTTCATTTTTTTTCTTACTAATTTTTAAAGTTAGAACTCCTCCAACTACATAGCAAGTAGAACCCACTAATATTAATAAAGCTGAAGTAAAATTATTTTCATTAATTAAAATATTATCAGAAAATAAGAATATAATTCCTGAAAAACCAATTAAAATTCCAAATGTTTTAACTAAATTAAATTTTTCATTTTTTGTATAAAAATGACCTAATACTGTTGAGCTCAATGGTGTAGTGGACATTAAAATAGCTGCTAAATTACTTTGAACAGATTTAACTCCATAGGCAATTAAAAAGAAAGGCACTACTAAGTTAATAAATCCTATAATTGCAAACCAATGCCAGTCTTTTGAAAAAGCTTCAATTTTTATATTTTTGAAATAGCAAAGCAATAATACTGGGATTGCTCCAAATAAAACTCTCAAAAAAGCAATTGTTACAGGTCCAAAAGAATATGTGGCTATTTTAATATTAAAAAAAGCAGAAGCCCAAATTAGAGCTAATACAGTTAACAAAATATAATCAATTAACTTTGGTTGTCTCATTCTGTTATTTCTTTAATTTCACCAGATGTTAAATTGGTTAATTGTTTAATTGATTTTTCAGCTCTTTTAACTGGCTCTTTATTTGGCATTGGGCTCACAAATTTAAAATAGTTGTTTAATAATATTGCATAAATACAACACTTATGTGAAAATTGCATACGTGTTATTTATTAAATAAGCAATATTTATTAGAATTATTTTGATAGATACAATTTATAAAATTAAATAGGAGACAAAATGAGCGCAGCAAATGTTTTAGAATTTATCAAAGAAAAAGAGGCTGAATTTGTAGATCTAAGATTTACTGACCCAAGAGGTAAACTTCAACATTTAACAATGGATCACTCTGTTGTTGATGAAGAAATGCTTAACGAAGGTGTTTTTTTTGATGGCTCATCAATCGCTGGCTGGAAAGCTATTAATGAATCGGACATGATTTTAAAACCTGACACTTCAAGAATGATAATGGATCCTTTTACGTCTCATAATACAATTATTTTATTTTGTGATATTTTAGATGCTGTAAAAAAAACACCCTATGAAAGAGATCCTAGAGGTGTCGCTAAAAAAGCTGAAGAGTATCTAAAGTCTTCAGGTATCGGTGATAAAGCTTTCTTTGGACCTGAACCAGAATTTTTTGTTTTTGATGATGTTAGAATTAGTAACAATCCAAACAACACTGGATTTGTCCTTGATAGTAAAGAAGGTCCTTACAACTCTGGCAAAGTTTATGAAAATGGAAACATGGGTCATAGACCTCCTGTAAAAGGTGGGTATTTTCCAGTTCCCCCAGTTGATAGCGAACAAGATATGAGGGGTGAATATTTAAAAAATTTAAAAGAAGTAGGTGTAAAAGTTGAAAAACATCATCATGAAGTTGCACCAAGTCAACATGAGCTAGGTATGGTTTTTGGGACTTTGGTTGAGACAGCAGATAATGTTCAATTATATAAATATGTTGTTCAAATGGTTACACATTCATTTGGTAAGACAGCAACGTTCATGCCAAAACCTGTTGCAGGTGACAACGGCTCAGGTATGCACATTCACCAATCTATCTGGAAAGGTAAGACTCCAGTATTTTCTGGTGATGCATACGCCGGATTATCAGAAACAGCCCTTCATTATATTGGGGGAATTCTAAAGCATGCTAAAGCAATTAATGCTTTTGCTAACTCAACTACCAATAGTTATAAAAGATTAATTCCAGGTTTTGAGGCACCAGTTCTTCTTGCTTATTCTGCAAGAAACAGATCGGCCTCATGTCGTATACCAATTACTTTAAGTAAAAATGGTGCAAGATGTGAAATAAGATTTCCAGATGCTTCTGGAAATCCGTATCTAACTTTTGCTGCGATGCTTATGGCTGGGCTTGATGGAATTAAAAATAAAATTCATCCAGGTGAATCTTTTGATAAAGATTTATATGAATTACCACCAGAAGAAGTTAGTGAAATCCCAACTGTTTGTGGTTCTCTTAGAGAGGCTATGGAAAGTTTAGATAAAGACAGAGAATTTCTAACTCAAGGCGAAGTATTTACAGATGATCAAATTGATGCTTACATTGCACTTAAGTTTGAAGAAATTCATAAATTTGAACACGCACCTCACCCAGTCGAGTTTGAGATGTATTATAGCAGTTAGCAATTAACTACTGTTTAGTTGTTGCAATTGTATCTTTGTTAACACCTTTTTTAACAACGTAGTCCTGTGTGCCATTAGCACCAGTCTCTACTTCCTTACGTAGAGTTTTAAAAAAAGTTCTTTGTTTTAAAGAATTTTTTAGGTTTTTAACAAGATTTTTAAATTCAAACGTATTCATGCTTTTTTTTATACCTTAGATATGTGTGAAACGCAATGCTGATATGCAAATTATAGGTTAATCCAGCCTACTCTACTTTGAAAGACTCTCCACAACCACAACGCTCAGTTTCATTAGGGTTATTAAAAACAAATGAGGAAGATAACTCTTCTTTTTTGTAGTCCATTTCTGTACCAAGAAGATACATTATAGCTGCAGAGTCGACAAACACCTTTACACCTTTGTCTTCTATTACTTCATCATTTGGATTAACTTCCTTGGTATACTCCATAACATATGACATTCCAGCACAGCCACCTGTTTTTACTGATACTCTTACACCTTGTGAATCTTTTTCAGCACCAGACATAATTTCCTTAATTCTCAATGCTGCGTTATCACTTAATTTAATTACAGGATTCATTATAAGTTCAATTCCAGTTTTGCTGCTTCTGACATCATGTCTTTATTCCAAGGGGGCTCAAAAACTAAATCTAGATCCACTTCCTCGATACCTTCTACTTGCATTGCAGTATCTTTAACTTCTTGTGGTAAACTTTCAGCTACAGGGCAGTTGGGCGTAGTTAGTGTCATTATTATTTTGGCTTTATTTTCTTTTATCTTAACATCATAAATTAAACCCAATTCATAAATGTTGACTGGTATTTCTGGATCATAAATTTTTCTAATTTCAGCTATCACCTGTTCTCTTAAATCCATAATTTAACCTTTAACCTCAGTATTTATTTCTTCTTGAGTATTGTCAATTGCAGAAATTAAAGTATGCCATGATAAAGTGGCACATTTAACTCTCATTGGGTATTGTTTTACACCTGATAAGCACATTAATTTAGTTTTTTCATCCTCTTCTAAATTTTTAGATTTTAACTCTGGATTTTCTTTAATCATTCCTAAAAAATCATTCACAATTTCTTTAACTTCGACTTCAGCTTTTCCTTTCATTAAATCAGTCATAATTGATGCTGACGCCATTGAAATTGCACAACCACTGCCTTCAAATGAAACATCCTGTACTTTTTTATCCTCATCTAGTTTTAAAAAAATATGAACATTATCACCACACAATGGATTATTACCTTTTGCATCTTTATTAAAATTTTCTGTCTTTCTTAAATTACGAGGATTTTTTCCATGCTCTAAGATAATTTCTTGATAAAGTTCCTTAATATTCATTATAAATTAAAAATTTTTTTACAATTATTTATTGAGCTATTAAGCTGATCTAAATCTTCTTTTGTATTATAAATTCCAACTGATGCTCTTGCGCTAGCGGGTATATTTAATTTATCATGAAGAATTTGACAACAGTGATGTCCAGCTCTTATGGCCACACCATCTTCATCTAATATAGTTGCTATATCATGTGGGTGAATGCCCTCAATAGTGAAAGATAGAACTCCACCTTTGTTTTTAGGATTACCAATTAATTTAACTGAATTATTTTTTTGCAATAGGTCTTGACCATATTCAACTAAATCAGCCTCATGTTTCATAATATTATCTATCCCTACGCTTTCTATAAATTTAATAGACTGGTCAAAAGCAATGACTTGCGCAGTAGCCATTGTTCCAGCTTCATATTTATTAGGTAATTCACCATATGAAATTCTATCTTTTTTAACTTCATTAATCATTCCTCCACCACCTTGATATGGTGGCAATTCTTCTAACCATTTTTTTTTTCCATATAAAATTCCTAATCCAGTTGGACCGTACATTTTATGACATGAAATAGCGTAAAAATCACAACCCAAATCTTGCATATCCAACCTTAAATGGGGTGCGCCCTGACAACCATCAACTACAACAATTATGCCTTTTGAATGAGCCAACTCTGTAATTTCTTTAACAGGCAATATGGCTCCCGTAACATTTGATAAATGTGTAATTGAAATAATTTTTGTTTTGGATGTTATCTTTTTTTCAATCTCTTCTAATGAAATTTCACCATCGTCGTTAACTTCTGCAAAATTAATCTTTATATTTTTTGATTTTCTTAAAAAATGCCATGGTACATAATTAGAATGATGTTCTAGCTCTGTTATAAGTATCTCATCATTTTCTTGTAAATAATCTTGACCCAAGGTATTGGCAACTAGGTTAAGTGCCTCTGTCGCCCCTTTAGTAAAAACAATTTCATTTTTATCTTTAGCGTTGATATATCTTTGAACAGATGTTCTTGTATTTTCATATAAATTGGTAGCTGCTACTGCAAGATAGTGAACACTTCTCCCTACATTAGAAAATTGTTTAGTATAAAATTCATTAATTCTATCAATTACAACTTTTGGTTTTTGTGAAGAGTTTGCACTATCTAGATAAACTAAATCATTATTTTGAATTTTTTCATCAAATATAGGAAATTCTTTTTTAATTTTGTCTATATTCATTCTTTAATCCCAATCATATTCTTAATTAAATTCTTTATTTCTGAATCTGTTATTTTTTCAACTACATCAAGCAAAAATCCATTAATAAGTAGTTCTCTTGATTGCTGATAGTTTAAACCTCTAGACATTAAATAAAAAATTGATTCTTCATTTAAACTACCTGACGAAGAACCATGTGAACATTTCACATCATCTGCATAAATTTCTAATTCTGGTTTTGCGTTAAATTCCGAAGCCTCATTCAATAAAATTGCTTTACTTAACTGATACCCATCAGTTTTCTGCGCTTCTGGATTAACAAATATTTTTCCTTGATATACAGCTTTAGAGCCATCATCTAAAACACTTTTGATTAATTGATAACTTTTAGTGTTTTCTGTCAAGTGATTTATAGTTGTTCTAATTTCATGGTGCCTATCCTCAAAAAGTGAAAAAATACCATTAATAAATGCTGATGAATGTTTCCCTTTTAAATTACAATTAATTTCATTTTTAGAAAAATGTGATCCAGAAGATAAAATAAACGTTTCTGAAAAACTATTAGTTTCTTGCTCAATGTTATTTAAACAATATTTGATATTTCTATTTTCTAATTTATCAACTTTATAATTTTTTAAAATCGCATCTTGATTTAATTCAAAATTATAGAAAATATTTAAAAAATTTTTTTCTGATTTATCATTAAATAAATCTACTAATCTTAATGAGCTATTTTTTTCTAACTGAAAATCTAGGCTTAAATTAATGTTTTTGGACTCAATCTTATTATTTGTCGTATGATAAATTATTAATGGTTTTTCTAATTTATAATCTTTCTTAATTAAAATTTTGTAACTTTTATTTGTGAATGCCCTATTTAAATCAATTAAAGAGTTAAAATTATTTAATTTATCGATTGTTTCTGACCCTTCAATTATTTCTACTTTTTCTTTTTTTTCATAACTAAAATCAATTTTTTCAATCCTACCGTTTATAAATACAATCTTATTATGCTCTAACCCATCTACATATACAGATGTATCAACTTTATTGGTAAAGGAATAATCGTTATAAAAACTAAGTTCTCCAATATTTTTTTTAATTATTTGGTTTAAGTCTGAAAATTTCCAGTTTTCTTGTCTTCTACTCGGGAATCCTATTTTCATAAAATCGTTTAAATAGTTTTGTTTTCGCTCAATATCTTTTTGTGAAAAACTTGATGTTTTTACAATATTATCAAAATCTATTTGTAGTTGTTCTTTCATTTAATTAAAAATTTTCATAACCTTTTTTTTCTAACTCTAAAGCTAATTCTGGTCCACCAGATTTAATTATTTTTCCATCGATTAGCACATGGACAAAGTCAGGTTTAATATAATCAAGTAATCTTTGATAATGAGTAATTATTAAAAAAGAATTTTTATTATCTCTTAAAGTGTTAACTCCATCAGCAACAATCTTTAAAGCATCAATATCTAGGCCTGAATCTGTTTCGTCTAAAATTGATAATTTAGGTGCTAACATTGACATTTGTAGAATTTCATTTTTCTTTTTTTCTCCACCAGAAAAGCCAACATTTAATTGTCTATTTAATTTTTCTTCATCAAATTTTAATTCCTTAGACTTTTTTTTTACTAGTTTTAAAAATTCTATAGCATCAAGTTCTTTTTCTCCTCGTGCTTTTCTCACTGCATTTAATGAAGTTTTTAAAAATATATTTGTGTTAACCCCTGGGATTTCAAGGGGATATTGAAAGGCTAAAAAAATACCTTTATGTGCTCTTTCTTCAGTTTCAAGATCAAATAAATTTTTTTCTTCAAAAAAGACTTCTCCTGAAATCTCATATCCTTTTTTACCTGATAAAATATTTGATAGTGTACTTTTCCCAGATCCATTTGGACCCATTATAGCATGTACCTCACCAGGATTTATATTGAGAGAGAGCCCTTTTAAAATTTCCTTATTTTCTATCTTTGCATGTAATTTATTTATTTTTAACATTAACCAACACTTCCTTCCAAGCTAATACCAACAAGTTTTTGGGCTTCTACTGCAAATTCCATTGGCAATTGCTGTAACACCTCTTTACAAAATCCATTCACGATTAATCCAACAGCCTCCTCTTGACTCAATCCTCTTTGTTGGCAATAGTGTAATTGCTCCTCACTTATTTTTGAAGTTGTTGCTTCATGAGCAATATTTGACTCAGAGTTTTTATTTTTTATATATGGAACAGTATGTGCCCCACACTTATTACCCATTAGTAATGAATCACATTGAGTATAATTGTTTGAATTTGATGCCCTAGCTGAGATATCTACCAGGCCTCTATAAGTCATGTCTGAAAATCCTGCACTTATTCCTTTAGAAATAATTTTACTCTTAGTGTTTTTACCCAAATGAATCATTTTTGTTCCTGTATCTGCTTTTTGATGGTTATTTGTTATTGCAATCGAGTAAAACTCTCCAACAGAATTATCTCCTTTTAGGATGCAACTTGGATATTTCCATGTGATAGCAGATCCTGTTTCTACTTGTGTCCATGAAATTTTGGAATTCTTACCTTTACATAAACCACGCTTGGTAACAAAATTATATATTCCACCTTTTCCATTTTTGTCTCCAGGATACCAATTTTGTACAGTTGAATATTTTATTTCAGCATCATCTAGTGCTATCAATTCTACATTGGCAGCGTGCAATTGGTTTTCATCTCTCATAGGGGCAGTGCAACCTTCTAAATAACTTACATAACTTCCTTTATCAGCAATAATTAAAGTTCTTTCAAATTGACCTGTGTTAGAGGCATTTATTCTAAAATAAGTTGATAGTTCCATTGGACATCTTATACCTTCTGGGATGTAAGCAAACGAACCATCAGTAAAAACTGCAGAATTGAGTGTTGCAAAAAAATGGTCTGTTATTGGTATTACTGATCCTAAATATTTCTTAACTAGCTCAGGGTGATTTCGAATAGCTTCTGATATGGGGCAAAAAATAATTCCATGTTTAGCTAATTCTTCTCTAAAAGTAGTTGCAACTGAAACTGAGTCAAACACTGCATCAACTGCAATGCCATTTAATCTTGCTTGTTCTTGAAGAGGAATGCCAAGTTTTTTATAAGTTTCTAAAAGTTTTGGATCCAATTCATCTAAACTTTTAGGTTTGTCATCCATGCTTTTAGGAGCAGAATAGTAATATAAATCTTGGTAATCTATTTTTGGATATTTTGGTTTTTGCCAATCTGGTTCTTTTAATTGTTTAAATCTTTCAAAAGATTTTAGTCTAAAATCAAGCATCCACTGAGGTTCTTTTTTAATATTAGAAATAAATTTTATAACATCCTCATTTAATCCTTTTGGAGCTGTAGTACTTTCAATGTCAGTTGAAAAACCATATTTATAATCTTTTAAATTATCAATTTCTTTTTGTCTGTTATCCATTTTATACTCTTCGTTCATTGTTGTTTTTTAATAAATCTTCTAAGCTTTTTTTTTCAAAAAAACTATTAATGTGAGTTTCTAATTCATCCCAGAGGTTGTGAGTAACACATTTGGTTGCTTTTCCATTGCAACTTTTTTTAGATTCTTTTTTACATTGAACAGTTGTAACTTTCTCATCTACAGCATGAAAAATGTTTGTAAGTTTAATTTCATTTGGCTTCTTAGATAAAATGTATCCTCCTTGAGTTCCCCTAACACTTTTAACAATTTCATTTTTTTTTAATTTAGAAAAAATTTGCTCTAAATAGTCCAGTGAAATTCCTTGTCTTAAAGATATATCCCTAAGAGATACAGGATTGATACTATCAAACCTCGCTAAATCTACTAATGCCATTACAGCATATCTGCCTTTAGATGTTAATTTCATATTACCCTATAATTTAAAGGGTTTTTATACATACCTGACTAAAATGGTCAAGTATAGATTTAAATAAAAAAACTAACATATTGTCGCTCACTTATGATAAACGTAATTTTTTTTTGAGAATAATAATCAATATCACTTATGGACAATAAAATTTCAGAATTATTTATACCCGGTCCTGCCGGAAGACTTGAAGCTAAATATTATAAAGGTAAAAAAAATACTTCTCCAGTTGCACTGGTTTTACAACCTCATCCTCAGTATGGAGGAACTATGAACAATAAAGTTGTTGTAGATACATTTAATACTTTCATGGAAAACAATTTTTCAGTTTGTAGAGTTAACTTTAGAGGTGTTGGAAAAAGTGATGGTGAATTTGATAATGGTCAAGGTGAACTTGCGGATGCTGCAGCAGCATTAGATTGGCTAGAAAGAGAAAATTTTGATAATTCACAATGTTGGGTCTCTGGATTTTCATTTGGATCTTTAATTGCAATGCAATTATTAATGCGTAGACCTGAAATCAATAGATTTATAGCTATATCTCCACAACCAAATGTGTATGATTTTTCTTTTTTATCACCATGCCCCACTTCTGGATTAATGATTTATGGAAAAAAAGATGAGTTAGTTCCATTAGAATATATTACAGAGTTAGACAAAAGATTAAGTGCTCAAAAAGGAATTCAAGTAGAGTTTCAATCAATACCTGATGCAAATCATTTTTTTTCTAAAAGTGAAGAACAATTAGCTATAAATTTAGATAAATATATTAAAAAAGAAACAGCTCTTTATTAATAATTTTTTATTATCACTCCACCAGTAGTTGGTTTTTTACATCCTGTTGTTTCTGGAAAAGAAATTGGTAATTTAAGTAGTGATCTTACAGCTAGATAACCAAATGCTTGGGACTCAACAAAATCTCCATCAATTCCATAATCATCTACAAGTTTTACACCTTTATTATAAGATTTGATTATACTGACTAAAAATTTATTTTTCCTGCCTCCTCCACATAAAATTATTTTTTCTTTTAATTTTAAACTTTCATTGGCCAAAAAATGATTATTAAACAAATTTGCTGTATAAAGAGTTAAAGTTGCTGCTCCATTCTTTAAGGACAGGTTTTTAACAATTGAAATATTAAAATCATTTGTGTCATAAGACTTTTTTCCAGTGTCTGGTAATCGGGGGCTATTTAAATATTTTTTTAAAATTTTTTTATTTACCTTTCCAGACCTAGCTATACTTCCACTCCTGTCATATTTTTTCTTTGAGTTAGTTCTTATCCACCTGTCTATTAAACACATACCTGGCCCACAATCTGTTGCAAATAGCCTTCCATCACTCCAAATAGTAGTGCGATTTAATATTCCCCCTATATTAAAAAAACTTACTGGTTTAATATTAAATTTCTTTTGTAACATTTGATGAAATATTGGAGTTAAAGGTGCTCCCTCTCCTCCATTCTTTAAATCATTTTGTCTGAAATCAAAAATAACTTTTTTTTTTGTAAGTTTTGAAAGAAGTTTTCCATCTCCCATCTGTTTTGTAATTTTTTCCTTAGCGTTATGAAAAATAGTTTGGCCATGAAATCCTATAAAATCTATGTTTAGTCTGGTTTTTTTAAGAATTTTCATCACTGATTCTGCGTGGAAAATTGTTAAATCTTTTTCAACAGATTTAATTTTTTTTTGATACTTTTTTAAATCTTTTGAACTTTTTACTTTATCTCTTAGTAATGTGAGGTGATTGTAAATATTTTCTGGGTATTTAAAATATTTGTCTAAAATTACCTTATATTTAAACTTTCCATCTGTCTGAATAACAGAGGCATCTACACCATCCATTGATGTTCCGCTCATCAGACCTAAAGTTGTGTAAATTTTTCCCATTCTTATTTTTTTTTATAAAAATTTGTATATTGTAGAACCTTATACGTATGAATAAATTTTTAAAAGAATTTAAAGATAGGGGTTTCTTCTATCAATGCACTAGTGAAGAAGAGTTATCTAAATTATTAGATCTAGAAAAAATTAAAGGATATATAGGTTTCGATTGTACGGCCGAAAGTCTTCATGTTGGTAGTTTGCTACAAATAATGTGTTTAAGACTTCTTCAAAAACATGGACATAGACCTATCGTATTATTAGGAGGTGGCACAACTAGAATTGGTGACCCTTCAGGTAAAGATAAAACAAGAACTATATTAAGTGAAGAGGTAATTGAAAAAAATATTAAAAATATAGAAAAAATATTAAAAAAATTTTTAGATATTAAAAGTCCAAAAACTAAACCAATTTTTGTAAACAATTATTCTTGGCTTAGAGGCTTAAATTATATTTCTTTTTTAAGAGATATTGGAAAACATTTCACAATTAATAAAATGTTAAGTTTTGATAGTGTTAAAACTAGATTGGAAAGAGAACAGTCATTAAGCTACATGGAATTTAATTACATGATTTTGCAAGCTTATGACTTTTTAGAATTAAATAAAAAAGAAAATTGCTGTCTTCAAATTGGTGGGTCTGATCAATGGGGTAATATTGTAAATGGAGTGGAGTTGATAAAAAGATACTCAAATAAACATGCTTATGGTTTAACAACTCCTTTAATTACATTAGCTTCGGGTGCAAAAATGGGAAAAACTGAATCGGGAGCAATTTGGCTTGATGAAAAATTTTTATCTTCATATGATTATTGGCAATTTTGGAGAAATACAGATGATAGAGATGTTGTAAAATTTTTAAAAGTTTTTACTGACCTTGAAATAAATGAAATTAATAATTTACAGAATAATGATATCAATGAACTAAAAGTATTATTAGCAAATAAAGCTACAGCAATGCTTCATGGTGAAAAAGCTGCTAAAAATTCATCACAAGCTGCTAAAGAAGCTTTTTCAGGTAATGCACTTGGTGCTAATTTGCCCTCTGTAAAGATCAAATCAAAAGATCTTAATAAACAGATGAGTATTATTGATCTTATAATTTTGTCTAAATTGGAAAATTCCAGAAGTGAAATAAGAAGATTATTTAAGGGAAATGCTATCAAGATTAATGATGAGCTTATTAATGATGAAAAATTGATTATTAAAAATGAACAATTTAATAAGAATTACTTGAAACTTTCTATTGGAAAAAAAAGACATATTAAAATTGAACTTATTTAGTCCTTTTTAATCTTTTCTAATGTTCGTGTAATAAACCTGGGTGTTAAAGTTTTTATTGGATTTACAGTGGTTACTAAATCTTTAGGTGGTCCCTTAATTTTAAAACTAACACCGAAAACACCTTCACCTATTTTTTTTCCTACGAGTATATCTCCAATTATAGGGATTGATGAAATCGTTCTATTCACAGTTGTTGCTGGCACTAATGTACCTCTTAAACTAATCAACTTATTATTCTCAATGTAACCATCCATTAAAATTGATATTGCAGGACCAATCGCATAAAGCTCTTCTATAGCCATTAAATTACCTTTGTTAGAAAATTTCATTTCAAAATCTGTAAACCTTATCCCTTCTCCTGTTAACAGATCAGCTATTCCTTGAAGTGAGGCTAATGTTAATAATTTAGCTAATACTGGAATCTCTTGAATTTTAAAATTATCAATTTTTAATATAGAATTTGTTATATTATTTTTTTTTATAGAATAAAAATCAAGCTGCCCCTCTTCAAAACCTTTTATAAATTTATATCTATCAACAAAAGGCTTGGCTTTATGTGAAAATAAAGTTGTAATTTTTTCTTCACCTTCACTTTTTATAGTGAACTTAATATTTTTTTTATTGGCGAATTGTGATTCTAAACTTAATTCATAAATTTCATTTTTATCAAAAGATAAAAATCCTCTTAAGTTATTTATAATATTTTCCCTATCTAAATAAACTGTTTTAATATCAATAACTATTTTTAAATTTTTATTAAAAAATTCTGACTTTTTATTATTTTCTGTGTTTAATAATTTGTTAATTAAATTATTAACATTGAAACTTTTTCCTGAAATTAAATAATCTTTATTTTTTTTAGTTAATCGTACTTTGTTTTTTAATTTTTCCTTATCTAAATAATCAACACTAACTTTTCCAATATTGTCTAGCTTATAATAATTTGATAAAATTAAATCTTTAATTGAAATTATGTTATCATTTTCTTTCAGAGAAATTTCATCAAATATTAATTTTTTTTTAATTGTTTTCTTACCTTTCAGGTTTAATTCTAAAACTGATTTTTTTTCTTTCTGATAATTTAATAAATTAATCTCAAAGGGGTTTTTTAATATATTCAAAGTGGTATTAAACTGAAATTCATTTTTTTTATTTAAGATTTCATATTTAATTTTATCTATTTCATTTTGTAAAAAAACATCACCATTTCCAATAATAGTTAGATTATCACTGTTATATTTCAATTTTATTTTGTGATTTTTAAAAGAAATATCTTTTTTAATTTTTGGAAAAATGTCTTTAAGATCAAATGAATTTTTTAATTTTAAATTATCTAATTCTATTTCTGATTTTATATTAAAATTTTTAAACTTAAGATTTTTATCTATTTTAAACTTGAAATTATTTTTTGAGCGAAATGTAATTTCTTGAATATCTAATCCAAATAATTTTTCTTTAATAAAATTGTTTATATCAACTTTGTTGAATTTGATACTTTGGTTATTTAGTATTCCTGAGGTGAAATATTCATTATTTTTTTTTATTGTAATTAATTCAGGCAATAAAAAATTCTTGTTATTTAATAATAAACTGACATCATTAAACCTTAGATCTTTCTCCTTAATTTCAAAGAGAAAATCAACCTTACTTAATTTATATTTTTTTAAAAAACCAATCTGTCCATCTTTTACAAAACCTTTAACCTCAAAATTATTTTTAATATTACCTAATTCATCAAATTCTAATGTTAAATCAGCAACTACATAACCTTTTTTGATAAATTGCTCAGCTATAAAAAGTTTAGGGTCATTATTTAACAATCTAATAAAAGTCATTAGGTCTTTTATTGCTAAAGATTTAGTTGATATGGAAATTCTAGTTATTGCAAATTTTCTCTTTGCAAATGACATTAGAGAGATATTAGATTTGACACTTTCAATTTCAATAATTTTATCTCTGTAAATTATATCAGTGCCAATAGTTTTGACATTTATACTGAGATTAAATAGGTTTAGCCTTACACTTACATCTGGGAGCTTAAGCTCTAAATCTGGCTCAATTTGTTTGACTTGAGATATTATTTTTGGATTAAATTTGTCTGTTTTAATTCCAATAACACTTAAATAAACTACTAAAATTAACAATAACGTTATTGATGCAATTAATGATCTATAAATTATTTTTATCATTTAATTTGGTAAAGAGATTGTTCTAAAAATTCATCAATCTCGCCGTCTAAAACTTTGTCAGGGCTTGTGCTTTCATGGTTGGTTCTATTATCTTTAACTAGTCTATACGGTTGTAAAACATATGACCTTATTTGATGACCCCACCCAATTTCTGATTTAGATGCTTCAGTATTTTGATTTTGCTCATCTTTTTTCTTTATTTCGAAGTCATATAATCTTGCTTTCAGCATATTCATACATGTGTCTTTATTTTTATGCTGGGACCTTTCATTTTGACATTGCACAACTATTTTAGAAGGAATATGTGTAATACGAACAGCACTATCAGTTGTATTTACGTGTTGTCCACCGGCTCCACTTGACCGATAAGTATCAATCCTTAAATCTTTTTCCGAAATTTCAATATTAATATTTTCATCGATTACAGGGTAAATCCATACACTAGCAAAGCTAGTATGCCGTCTAGCTCCAGAGTCAAATGGAGAAATTCTTACCAATCTATGGATGCCTGACTCTTTTTTTAACCAGCCATAAACATAATCACCTTCTATTTTAAATGTAGTTGACTTGATCCCCGCTTCATCTCCTTTGTGCTCACTTACAATCTGAAATTTAAAGTTTTTATTATCTGCCCACTTTATATACATTCTTCTTAGCATATCAGCCCAATCCTGACTTTCAGTTCCCCCGGCTCCAGCATGTATCTCAATATATGAGTCTAAAGAGTCTGCTTCATTAGATAAAAAACATTTTATTTCATTTTTTTTAGCTAACGCTCTTAATTCTTTAATATTTTGATTAACCTCGTTTTGAATATCGCTATTATTCTCCTCTAGAGCCAACTCATATAAATCGCTTAAATCTTCCAGCTGTTTATTTGATTGATTATAAGAATTTATCAAATCTTCAAATAATTTTTTTTCCTTAGTTATTTTTTGTGATTTTGCTTTATCTTGCCAAAAGTTGACGTCAAGCATCCGTTTATTGTGACTTTCTAGTTTTAAATAAATATTATTTTTCTCAAAGATACTCCTTTACTCTTTGATTAATCTTTTCTATTTCTTTTTTAAAATTTAAATAATTATCATTCATTAATAAAACCTTAATATATTATTAACATCTAATCTATTATTATTTGAATATAAAACTTTTCCATCTGATACATTTTTACTTTTATAAGACTCTATTATTGTATTTTTAGAGCTAAATTTAGCTTTATTACCTGTGTTGGGATCTATAACCATCAATGTGATCTCATCTGGAATTTTAAATGGTCTTGCATCTGATTTTTTTACACCTTTTTTTACAAATTCCTCAAAAATTGGCAAAGCAGCTTTAGATCCTGTTTCAAATTTTCCTAATGGTTTAGGGTTATCCATGCCAACATAAACTCCAATTACTAAATTAGATGTAAAACCTACAAACCAAGCATCTGTATTATCGTTAGTAGTACCTGTTTTTCCAGCAAGATTTAATCCTAATTTCTTTAATTTTTTACCAGTTCCTCTTTTTACAACTCCTTGTAAAATCGAAGTTAATTGATAAGCGGTCTGAGGTGATATAACTTTTTCATAATCATCCTCAATTTTTGGAAATTCTTTTCCAGTAAACGAAATTTTATCACAATTTATACATTTTCTATTTTCATTATTAATTATGGTATTTCCTTCACCGTCTTGGATGCGATCAATTAATACTGGTTTAATTAATTTACCTCCATTTACAAAAGAGCAGTATGCAGATGTTAAATTTAATAACGTTGTTTCGGCTGAGCCTAGTGAAATTGACAATAGTTCTTCGGGATTTTTATAAATATTCATTCTTTTTGTAAAATTTGCAATTTTATCAACACCTAGGTTTTGAGCTATTCTAACTGTCATCAAATTCCTGGATTTTTCTAACCCAACACGCAATGTTGAAAGACCATAGAATTTTTTTCCATAATTTTCAGGTTTCCATTTTTTTAAATCTGTACCCTGGTCTAAAACAAGTGGTGCATCTAAAATTAACGAGGAAGGTGTATATTCATTTTCTAATGCTAGAGCGTAAACAAAAGGTTTAAACGCTGAACCTGGTTGCCTAAATGCTTGAGAGACTCTATTGAACTCACTATTTTTAAAACTAAAACCTCCACTTAGCGCAAGTACTCTCCCAGTAAATGGATTCATTACTACGATGCCACCATTAATTTTAGGAAGCTGTTGAAGACCATAAGAATTTGTATCGATTTTTTTTACATAAATTACATCACCTACTTTAAATAAATCTTTAAACTCTTTCTTGGTCCATGAGATATCTTTATAATTAATTAAACTTTGTAAGCCATTTTCTATTTCGATTATTGAATTAAATTGATTAATTTTTTTTACAATCGCTATTTGCCATTCAATAGATTTTTCTAATCTAAATTTTTTTTCAACTTTTTTATACCAGTCCTTAGAATATTTAATATTTTTTATTGGTCCACGCCAACCTTTTCTTCTATCATAAGCCACTAAGCCATTTCTCAAGGATTGTGTTGCAATTTTTTGTAACTCTAAATTTATTGGTGTATTAATGTTGTAACCTTGGTTGTATACTTTATCATAAGTTAATTTTTCTATGATATTTTTCCTTACGTCTTCAATATAATATTGTGCATTTTCTAAAAAAACTTTTTTTACTTTTTTTAATTCAATAGGTTGATCTTTTAATTCTAAGTATTTGTTTTGATCTATAAAATTGTTTTCATACAAATTTTTTAAAACTAGATCTCTTCTATACTTAGCTAGATCTTTGTTTCTATAAGGGTTGTATCTACTTGGTGCTTTAGGTAAGGCGGCTAACAACGCTGCCTCATTATAATTAAGTTCTTTAATTGATTTGTCAAAAAACTCTAAACTTGCCGCAGCAACCCCATAAGCCCCACTACCTAAATAAATCTGATTAAGGTATAGCTCTAAAATTCTTTCTTTTGATAAAGCTCGTTCAATTCTGAATGCCAAAATTGCTTCTTTAATTTTTCTATTAAAACTAACCTCATTTGTTAATAGAAAATTTTTTGCTACTTGTTGCGTTATAGTGGATGCTCCCTCGAGTCTTTTAGAGCTCATTATATTCTGAATATTATTTATAATTGCTCTCATTACTCCTTTAGCATCAACTCCAGGATGAGAGAAAAAATTTTTATCCTCTGCAGACAAGAAAGAATTAATTACATTTTTTGGAATTGCCTCATACGGGACAAAGATTCTTTTTTCTTTAGAAAAATCAGCCACTAATTCACCATTCCCAGAATACATTTTACTAGAAACTGGAGGCTTATAACTCTTTAAGAACCTGTAATCGGGAATACTGTTTGAAAAAGTCCATAAAACTATCAAAATACTTACCGAGAAAAGTAAAAATAAACTTAAAACAATAATAAATATATTTTTAAATAAATTAGTCATTTTAATTCCATTATATAGTGGAATTTGTTAAAGATAAGGCACTATTATTAAAACAAAATTTTATAAAACATAAATATAATGAAACAACCAAATCAAAAAATATGGAAAAAAATTTATATATCGATGCTTCGCATCCAAATGAGACTAGAGTCGTACTCAAATCTGAAAACAACATTGAAGATTACGAATACGAAGGCTTAAAAAACAATCTTATAAAGAATAATATTTACTTAGGAAAAGTAAGTAGAATTGAACCTTCTTTACAGGCTGCTTTTATTGATTTTGGAAGGGATAGACATGGCTTCTTATCTTTCAATGATATTCAATCAGACTATTACCAAATTCCAAGAAGTGATCTTGAAATAATCAAGCAAGAAGAAGAGAAGGCAAGAGAGGAACTGTCAAAAGAAGTTGAGGCCAAAGAAGAAAAAGACTTAGCAGATGGAAAATTAGAAATTGATGATCCTTTAGAAGTTAAAAGAAAAGAAGATGAAAAAGAAATTTCAATTTTAGATGATAATGATGAAAAAACTAAAGCTTCTAACAATGAAGATAGTGAAGAAAATGTCAGCTTAGATAAATTAAAAGAAGAAAGAAATAAAAAATTTGAGAAACGTTCTAAATTTAAAAGATATAAAATTCAAGAGGTCATAAAACCAAATCAAGTAATACTTATTCAGGTTATTAAAGATGAAAGAGGACAAAAGGGTGCTGCTCTAAGTACATTCATCTCAATAGCTGGCAAATATATTGTCCTAATGCCAAACACGCCTAAAGGTGGTGGTATCTCAAGAAAAATTTTTAATCCTGCTGATAGAAAAAAAATTAGATCTATTCTAAATGAAATTGAAATTCCAAAAGAAATGGGCTTGATTGTAAGAACTGCAGGAAGCAATAAGACTAAAAATGAAATTAATCAAGATCTTGGAACCTTAAAAAGTACCTGGAATCAGATTAAAGATAATGCACTAAATTCAATTGCTCCATCTTTAATTCATCAAGAAAGTGAAATTATAAAAAGAACTTTAAGAGATATTTATGATGAAAATACAAAAAGTATAATTGTAGAGGGTAACGAAGGTTATAAAAAAGCTCAAGATGTTATGAAAATGATGATGCCATCACAGGTTAAAAAAATTAAAAAATATAGGGGAAAAGTTCCTTTATTTATTGAAGAAAATATTGAACAAAAACTAAATCAAATATTTGATTCTGAAATTAAACTTAGTTCTGGGGGATATTTGGTAATTAATCCAACTGAAGCTCTTGTATCAATTGATATTAATTCTGGGAGTTCAATAAAACAAAAAAATGTTGAAAGTACTGCGCTTGATACAAACCTAGAGGCGGCTGAGGAAATATCAAGACAGATAAAAATTAGAGATCTTTCAGGTTTAATTATTATAGATTTTATAGACATGCTCAGTTACGGTAATAGAAGATTAGTTGAAAGACGTTTAAAAGAAAAATGTAGATCTGATAGAGCAAGAATACAAATTGGTAGAATTAGTAACTTTGGTTTATTGGAAATGTCTAGACAAAGATTAAGAGAGAGTGCAGTTAAATGGAAGATTGAACTAACTGACGAGTCTTTTGCTCAAAAACTGTTGAAAATTGTAGAATTAAAATCTGTATTAAATAAAGCTAAATTTGTTGAATTAAAGGTTTGTAATAAAATTTCTGATTTTTTGAAAGAAAATTTTTTTGAAAATTTAACTTATTTTGAAACAAAAAACAAAATGACCATAGATATTATCACAGATAATTCTCTTATTATTCCAGAGTACATTATAGATTTTCAAAATAAGACCAAAAAAACAATTGAACTAGTTGAGCATTATGAAAAATTAAAGAGTTTAGAAAAACAAAAAGTTGAGGATAAGATTGTAGAAAAAAAGGTTGCTAAAAAGTTTAATAAAAAACCTTTTAAAAAGAAACCTTATTTTAAAAAAAAGTTTATTAAAAAAACAGCCGCTATTAAATAATTCCTTTTATTGGTGAAGATGGACTTCCCATTAAAGTTTTATCAATTCTTCCTGAGAGATATGATTGTCTCCCAGCGATTACTGCATTTTTAAATGCTTGGGCCATCTCAAATGGTTTTTTAGCTTTAGCTATTGCGGTGTTGACCAAAACACCATCACACCCTAACTCCATTGCAATAGTTGCGTCCGAAGCTTGTCCTAGCCCAGCATCGATTATTAGGGGTAATTTAGTTTGATTTCTTATAATCTTAATATTTATCTTGTTTAAAATTCCTAATCCAGATCCAATAGGAGCTGCTAACGGCATAATTGCTGAAGCTCCAACATTTTCTAATCTTTTTGCCATTAAAGGATCGTCATTACAATAAACCATTACTTTAAAACCCTCTTTAGATAAAACTTCAGTAGATTTTAAAGTTTCAATCATATCTGGAAAAAGATTTTTTTTATCTCCTAAAACTTCAAGTTTGACCAATTTCCATCCACCAATTTCTCTTGCAAGTCTTAAGGTCCTAAGAGCATCTTCGGAGGTAAAACATCCAGCTGTATTTGGTAAATAAGTAATTTTTTTTGGATCAATATAATCCATTAACAAAGGTTTATTTTTATTCGATATATTCACTCTTCTAACTGCTACTGTAACTATGTCAGCACCAGAAAGTTTTATTGCTTTAGCACATTCGGTCATACTTTTATATTTTCCAGTTCCTACAATTAACCTTGAACTAAATTTTTTATTTGCAACTGTTAATTTATCCCTCAAAAATTTATCCTCCCCCTATAAAATGAACAATTTCAATAACATCTTTGTTTTTTAATTTTATTTTTTTTATTCTTTTTTTATCTATAATTTCTTTATTAAATTCTATTGCCACTTTTGTAATTGCTATTTTTAGATCATTTATTAATTCATGTAAGGTTAATTTGTCAACAATAGTCTTAATTTTTCCATTCACTTTAATTTTTATTTTTTTTAGTTTTTTCATCGTATATAAGTGGTGGATGAATAATAAAATAATTTTTATTAATGGACCCAATCTTAATCTATTAGGTGAAAGAGAACAATCACAATATGGATCAGTGACATTCGATAAATTGAAAGAAAAATGTCTTAAAAAAACTTTAGAGCTAAAAATTGATGCTGAATTTTTTCAATCTAATATAGAGGGTGAAATTGTAACTAAAATTCAAGAGGCTAGAAAAAGTTTTGATGGTATAATTATCAATGCAGCTGGGTTTACACATACCTCGGTGGCAATTAGAGATGCGCTTGATGTTTTTAAAAAACCTATAATTGAACTGCATATTTCAAATATATATAAAAGAGAGGAATTCAGACATAAATCTCTTATTAGCGATGTGGTTACTGGGGGTATTTTTGGTTTAGGATCTGAAGGATATATTTTAGCCATAATTTCAATGGAGAAGATGCTTACAAATGAAAATTGATAAACAATTAATAAAAGAGTTAAGTGAATATTTAGACGAATTTAAATTAACTGAAATAGAATTTACAGAAAAAGATACCAAAATAAAAGTTTCTAAGAATAATATTTCTGTAAACAATCAACATACACCAATTATTCAAAATTCAACTTCCGTTAAAGATAGTGCCCAAACTTCAAATAACACTTCTAGTGGAATTAAGGTTACCTCACCAATAATTGGTACTGCATATCAATCTCCTGAACCAGGTGCTAAGAAATTTGTTGAGGTTGGAAAAAAAATTAAAAAAGGTGATACGGTGATGATTGTTGAGGCAATGAAAACGATGAATCATGTGCCTTCAACAGCAGATGGTGTTGTAAAAGAAATCTGTGTCGATGACGGTCAGCCAGTAGAGTTCGGACAAACAATAATTATTTTAGAATAGAATAATGTTTAAAAAGATTTTAATTGCAAACCGTGGGGAAATTGCAGTTAGAGTAATCAGGGCATGTAAAGAGTGGGGAATATCAACGGTAGCCGTTCACTCTGATGTTGATAGGGAAAGTATGCATGTAAGAATGGCTGATGAAAGTGTTTGCATTGGCTCACACCAACCTGCAAATAGTTATTTAAACATACCTGCTCTCATGTCGGCAATTGAAATAACAAAAGCTGAAGCAGTTCATCCTGGTTACGGATTTTTATCTGAAAATGCAAACTTTGCCCAGGTACTAGAGGAAAATAATATAAAATTTATTGGTGCTTCTTCAAAGTTAATTGAAATGATGGGAGATAAAATTCAAGCAAAAAAGATTGCTAGAGAAAATGGCCTACCAGTAATTGAGGGATCTGAAGGTGGAGTAAAAGATATCAATGAAGCCAAGAAACTTTGTAAACAAATAGGTTTTCCAGTTCTTATAAAAGCAGCTGGTGGTGGTGGTGGTAAAGGTATGAAAATTGTTAATAAAGAAGAAGAATTTGAAAATTTATTTTCAACAGCAAAGTCTGAAGCAAAAAGATATTTTGGAAATGACGAACTATATATTGAAAAATTCTTTCAAAACCCTAGACACATTGAAGTTCAAATTTTAGCAGGTAAGAATAGAGTTGTTCACCTTCATGAAAGAGACTGTTCAGTTCAAAGAAGACATCAAAAATTAATAGAAGAAACACCAAGTCCAGTTTTAAATGATGAAATTCGAAAAGATTTGTTTGAGAAAACAGTAAAAATGGTAAGTAAAATTGGATATGAAGGTGCCGGGACTGTTGAATTTATCTATGAAGATGGAAAATTTTACTTTTTGGAGATGAACACTAGAATTCAGGTAGAGCACCCTGTTACAGAGATGGTAACTGGCATTGATATAATTAAAGAACAAATATGGATTGCTTATACTGGTGAAACTGCTTTGAAGCAGTCAGATATTATCCCTAGAGGTCATGCTATAGAGTGTAGAATTAATGCCGAAGATGCAAATAAAAATTTTCAACCCTCACCTGGCACAATTGGTATGTGCCATCAGCCTTCAGGTTTTAGAACCAGAGTAGATGGTGCTATATTTCAGGGATATAAAGTTACTCCTTATTACGACAGTATGATTTGTAAAGTTATTACACTAGGCAGAAATAGAACAGAAGCTATTCAAAGAATGAACAGATCATTAGATGAATTTGTGATTGAAGGAATTACAACCACAATACCGTTGCATAAAAAATTATTAAACCATAAAAAATTTATAGATTCTGACTTCAATGTAAGCTGGTTAGATAAAGAAAAAATTATTTAATAACAATTTGCAAGCCAAATATCATAAACTGGGTGGTCAAAAGGTGCTATTGAAGGACTTGATGAAAACATCCAACCATTAAAAACATAAACTTTATCATTATCATTTACTGTTAAATCTCTAACCTGCATATAAGCTTTGATTTCAGGATTATCATCAAATTCTGAATTAGTGCACTTCATACTTTTAATGGCAATATCTTTGTAAATAAATTCCTCTCCATTAATCAATTTAATTAATTCATTCTTTGAACTAATTTTATCTAAAATTTTTAAGTCAGTATATTGTCCAACAAAATTATCATCAGATTTTACTACACTGCAGAAAATAAGAGATACACAGATAGTTAAATTACTTAAAATCTTATTAAGATTTCCAAGTTTTATATTTTTTATTGATGGCATTATCTTTGTTTTTATTTGGATAGTACGCTGCTTCAGTTCCAGTAAGATTTGATTGATGTGGTTTTTGCCATTCATATTTTTTAAGTTCATGTTTTTTTTCGATTCTATTAGGTGTAAAATGCATCCAAGAATACCACTCAACAGGTATTTTAGTAGAATCTATTTCATTAGGATAAATTACCCATCTTTTACCACTTTTACCTTCATAATATTTATTACCAAATGAATCGGATCCAACTAATTTTCCAAAAAAAATAGTTTTTAACCTAGTACCAAAAGTATCTTGAGTCCACCAAGTGAAAAATTTCTTTAATAATGTCAACATTCAAATTATTTTTTTATACAATCTTAAATTGTATAAATTAAATTAGACTAAAATATGAAATTGTATATAAATTAAATGATTCATTATTCTTAATAATTATTTTAAATAGAGGTAAAATGGCAAAATTTTTAGTTGAAACTTATTATACGTGCACGTTTAAGGTTAATCATTACCTTGATGAAATAAATGAAACAGAACTTAAAAATCTTGAAAAAAGAGATGATGGTAAATTTGAAGTTTTAGATGTTAAACTTGATAACAGAAAAACAAAAAATTTAGATCCAATTAGCAATAAGGCTGTTGATAAAAAAATTGATTTAGTACCATCTAATTCAGAGTCAAAAAAAGAGAGCTTTGAACAGTCAGTTGCACAGGTTTTAAAAAAATCTGAAAAACTTGGTAAAAGATTTAGTATGCCTGACAGAAGAAAAGGCTACATACAAAAAGCAACCATTGGAAATCATAAAGTTTATCTTCATACTGGTGAATATGAGGATGGTAAAATTGGAGAAATTTTTATAGATACTAGCAAAGAAGGTGAATTGGTAAAAGCTTTAATGAATAATTTTGCGATAGCTGTATCACTTGGTTTACAATATGGGGTTCCATTAGATGAATACATAAGTGCTTTTGTTGATACAAAATTTGAACCATCTGGCAAAGTGTATGGAAATGACAGGATATTAAGTGCTACTTCAATTCTAGATTATATTTTTAGAGAACTGGCTATATCTTATCAAAATAGAGAGGATTTGGCCCATACACCGTCAATCGGTGGATTGGAAAGCGGTAACTTGGATGAGCAAAATTCTGATGATCATAATCAGTTATTAAAAATAGTAAAAGATATAACAAGCAAAGGCTTTGTAAGAAACAACTACAAAAAAAACTTAGTAGATTTATCTGACATCAAATTAAGCTTGAAGGGTAAAAAGTAATATTATTTTTTAAGTTTTAAAGTCAACCCAAGTTCTTTAAGTTGTTTTTCACTAACGTCTGATGGAGCATTCATCATTAGGTCTTGGGCATTCTGGTTCATCGGAAACATTGTAACCTCTCTAATATTTTTTTCATTAGCAAGCAACATTACTATTCTATCAATTCCTGGGGCTATACCTCCGTGAGGAGGTGCTCCATAACTCAATGCATTTATCATACCACTAAATTTTTGATCAACATCTTGCTTTGAATACCCTGCAATAGAAAAAAGTTTATACATCAGCTCAGGTATATGATTTCTTATTGCTCCTGATGACAATTCAATACCATTACAAACAATATCATATTGATATGCAAGAACTTCTAACGGTTTATCAAGATTTATTTTATCAATTTCTATCTGAGGCATAGAAAAAGGATTATGACTAAACTCTATTTTATTAGTAACCTCATCTCTTTCAAACATTGGATAATCTACAATCCAACAAAATGCAAAAGTATTGTCATCAATTAATTCTAAATCTTTTGCTATTTTATCTCTTGCTAAAGATGTAATTTTTTCAAGTTCTTTTTGTTTTGCACATGCAAGAAAAATACTGTCACCCACTTCTGCTCCAGTTAATTTCATTATTTCTTCCAAAGAGTCTTTAGAAAAAAATTTTCCAACAGGTCCTTTTCCAGAAACATCTTTATCTTTTTCAATTGTAAAATATGCTAAGCCAGAAGCGCCCTGTTCTTTGGCCCATTTATCAATGTTATCAAAAAAACTTCTTGGTTTATCTTTGGTATTTTTAGTAACAAGACATCTCACCATTGATCCAGATTTAACAAGTTTTTTAAAAATTTCAAAAGACACATCATCTCTTGAGAAAATTTCTGTAATATCATTTATGATTAATGGATTTCTAAGATCTGGTTTATCAGACCCATATTTTAACATTGTGTCTTTGTAAGTAATTCTTGGAAATTTATCGAATAACAATTTCTTATCAGAAAATTCTTTAAACGTGTTAATTAATAATTTTTCTACTACATTAAAAATATCTTCTTGTTCAACAAATGACATTTCTAAATCCAGTTGATAAAACTCACCTGGGCTTCTGTCTGCTCTTGCATCTTCATCTCTAAAACAAGGTGCAATTTGAAAATATTTATCAAACCCTGAAACCATAATTAATTGTTTAAATTGTTGCGGTGCTTGAGGTAATGCATAAAATTTTCCAGGGTTTAATCTACTTGGAACTAAAAAATCTCTGGCACCCTCAGGACTTGATGAAGTTAATATCGGAGTTTGAAATTCTAAAAATCCCAACTTATTCATTTCGTTTCTTATAAATGAAATAACCTTTGATCTTAGAATAATATTTTCATGTATTTTTTTTCTTCTCAAATCAAGAAATCTATATTTCAATCTAATATCTTCTGCATACTCTTGATCACTAAATACTGGTAAAGGTAATTCTTTACAGGTTCCAAGAACTTTAAAATTTTGAATTCCTACCTCAATATCACCAGTCTGAATTTCTTTGTTGATCGTTTCATCAGATCTATTAACAACTTTACCTTCAATTTTTACTACAGTTTCTAATTGTATTTTTTCTAATTTAATAAAATTTAAATTTACTTTATCAATAATGCATTGAGTAATCCCATAGTTATCTCTAAGGTCAATAAATAATAAGTTCCCATGATCTCTTTTTTTATTAATCCAACCAGACAGAACAACGTCGTTTCCTACGTGCTCTTTTCGTAATTCACCGCATTTATGAGATCGATACTTATTAGTCAATTATTCTCCCAAAATTTCTTTAATTATCTTAAAATCGATAGGTTTTTTCCTTTTTAAACTTAATTCGTCAATCTTATATATGAAATCAGATATTTTGCCATACGATCTATCAATTCTTTTAACAATAAAATCTATCAATTTTTTATTAATTGATATTTGACGGTCAGATAAATTTTTTAATATTAAGGCAAACATTAATTCATCGTCTGGCTTTTCTATTTTTTGTAAAAGAAAGTTTTTGGTTCTAGATTTTAAATCAATTAGAGAAAAATTAATATCAACGATAGGGATTTCCGATGTAACGATAATATATTTATTATCCACATCAACAATATTTAATAAACTGTAAATTAATTTTTCATCAATATTTTCATCTAAATTTTCTAAAATTATATTTTCATGGATTTTTATTATTTTAAGATCTTCATTAGTTAAAGAATTGGCATTTAACTTAATACCTTTGAATTTTTTAATAAAGATATTGATAAGATGTGATTTGCCTGAAAATTTTTCACCACTAATATTTAAAAAATTTTTTTCCCATCTGGGCCATTGATTTAATAAAGAAAAAATATGTTTATTGCTGCTTGAGACATAAAAATCTTCATCTTTAAAATTTTGATCATAATCAAACTTAATAATCAATTGATTCAAATTCTTCATTTCAATATCCAAACTTTTCTTTGAGTATTAAAATTATAATTTTGATCTTTCATAAGATTAATAAATTTTGTAGTTGTTCCATTAAATATTACTTCATAAAAAATATAATCTTTATTAAATTTACTAATAAAATAATTACTAATTAAATCAACTTCATTAAGAGTTTTTTCAAACTTAGAGGATAAAATAAAATCTTTGCTATCAACTCTAATTGAAAGTGGAAGTTTAATTGATGTGTTTATTAAATTATGGTTTTTCCAAAAATCTTCATAGATAATTTTCAATTCATTAATTAGAATTGTCAGGTTTTCTTTATTGTCATAATTAATATTTTTGAAAGAATTACTTTTTATAACTTTTTTATCTTCAATATAAATTTTAGATAACACTTTTATTTCATCATCATCTTTAAATACTAAAGCAATAATTGCATAATCTAAATAATATTTTTTTATGATCTCTTTAAAATCATAATTTTCTAAATCTGAAAAATTTTCTTTAATTAAACTAAATTCCTCTAAATCCTCGGTTGCTAAAAGATATTCAATTAAAAAATTTTTATTTTTTATTTCATTCCAATTTTCATAAATAGGATTATTTGAAAATATTAAAACATCACTATTTTTTTGATCAACTATGATTGGTATAAATAAAAATTTATTTTTAATAATTTGAGATGGAAAGACATTTTTTTTTTCAAGATAATTAAATATTTTTTTTTTATTAAAAGATACTCCTAGATTTAGATAATAAATTTTATTAACAAATTTTTCCTCTTTAATTGTAAATGTCTCAATCATACTTTTAATTTCATTTAAGCTAGCATTAACTGTTTTCTTTAAATCGGTGGATTTAACAAGTTTGTTTATTAATTCATTAAAGGCTTTTTCAAAACCTTGGTTAATAAGCGCTTCTTTATTAAAATTATTCTCTAGTTTTTCCGAGACTTGTATTTCATCTATTAAAAAAGCTTTAGCTCTTACACTGGCTGTGGAAAAAAAAAATATATTTAGAGCTAGAACTAGAAAAAATATATATAAGAATTTTAAATAATACATGGTTATTTAAGCAGCATAATAATGAATAAAAAACTCTTTACCTATAAAAAAAGTGGCGTCAATATTGATGCGGCCGATAAATTTGTAAATTTCATATCCAAGATATCATCAAAAAAAAGAGGCAATAAAAAGTTTAACAATATTGGTGGATTTGGCTCAATCTCTGATATTCCAAATAATATAAAAAGACCCAAAATAGTTGCTTGTACTGACGGAGTTGGGACTAAGGTTGAAATCGCTAATTTGATCAATAAATATGACACTCTTGGAATTGATTTAGTCGCAATGAGTGTGAATGATTTAATTGTACAAGGAGCAAAACCAATCTTATTTTTAGACTATATTTCTATTAATAAAATTGATTTAAAAAAACTTAAGTCAATACTTAAAGGTATAGCTAAGGGCTGTGAAATAGCTAATTGTGAATTAGTTGGTGGTGAAACTGCTGAAATGCCAGGAACATATGAAAAGGGGAAATTTGATATTGCTGGATTTGCAGTAGGTGTTGTTGATGAGAGCAAAATATTAAAAATCAGTAAAATTAAAAAAGGAGATTTAATTTTGGCAGTGCCTTCAAGTGGAATTCACTCAAATGGATACTCTTTAGTAAGATATGTTTTGGCAAAGGAAAAAATAAATATAAAAAAAAATTTTTTTTTAAGGAAAGAGCTTATTAAACCTACAAAAATTTATGTTAGTGAGGTATTGAATTTAGTTGAACGTAATTTATTAAATGGCTGTGCAAATATAACGGGTGGTGGTTTGGCTGATAACATTAAACGTGTAATTCCTAATAGACTATGTGCTAGTATCGATTTGAGCAAAATTAAAACTTTAAAAATTTTTAACTGGTTAAAACAAAAAAATATTTCAGATAAAGAAATGTTAAAAACATTTAATTGTGGTGTGGGATTTTGCTTAATAATCAAACCAAAGAATTTAAAGAAAATTAATAGTTTTTTTTCTACAGATTTTAAACCTTACGTAATTGGAAAAATAATAAATGGTAAAAATAAAATAAATTTAAATGGCAAAATTGATTGGTACTAACAAAATAAATGTTGCCGTATTTATATCTGGTACTGGAAGTAACTTTAAAAATTTAATTATTCATTCATTAAAAAAAAGATCTAAATTTAAAATTACCCTGATCATTTCGAATAGTTCAATAGCTAAAGGTCTTGATTATGCTAATAAATTTAAAATTAAAAAGAAAGTTATTAATTATTCAAATATTAATAATGCTGAAAAAAAAATTATTTTTGAGTTAAAAAAAAATAAAATTGATTTAATTTGTCTTGCAGGATTTATGAAAATTTTATCAGAAAATTTTATCAGAAAATTTACTGGTAAAATATTAAATATACATCCATCCTTATTACCAAAATATAAAGGTTTAAAAACTCATCAAAGAGCAATATCAAATAGTGAAAAATACTCAGGGTGCACTGTTCACTATGTCAGTTCAAAACTAGATTCGGGTAAAATTATTTTACAAAAAAAAGTTAAAATTTTTAAATATGATACCTATGAAAAACTTAAAAAAAGAGTTTTAAGACAAGAACATCTTCTTTATCCTAAGGCTTTAAAAAAAGTTTTATCTAATTTTTAAAAAAGAAATCTATTTCAATTTTCGCATTTTCAGGGCTGTCAGAGCCATGAACTGAATTTTTATCAATTGATATACCATATTTCTTTCTGATTGTTCCCTCTTCAGCATCTTTAGGGTTAGTTGCACCCATTAATTCTCTATTTGCTAAAACTGAATTCTCTTTTTCTAAGACCATAACAACAATAGGCCCAGACGATAAATATGTACATAAATCCTTATAAAATGGCTTTGTTTCGTGAACTTTATAAAACTTTTCAGCTTCTGATTTTTCTATCTGAATTTTCTTTTCTTTAATAATTTGAAAATCTTTATTTTTGAACATTTCTTTGATTTCATTATCAAGATTTCGCTCGACTGCATCTGGCTTAATAATTGATAGCGTTTGTTCTTTATTGCTCATAATTATCCTCTATTAGTTTATTTAATAATCTTACCCCATAACCAGTTGCCCCACCTGAATTTAAAGCACCACCATATTTTGAAAAGGCCATACCAGCTATATCTAAATGAGCCCAAGGTGTCTTGTTTAGAATAAATCTTTGTAAAAACTGTGCAGCAGTTATTGATCCCGCTCCACCAACATAATTTATATTTTGCATATCGGCATTTTTGGAATTTATTAGTTTATCAAAATTTTTATGCAGAGGCATTCTCCATAATTTCTCATCAACCTTTTCTCCCGCAGTTAATAATTGTTTTGATAATTTGTCATCATTTGAAAATAGCCCCGCATATTCAGAGCCTAGTGAAACTATTATTGCACCTGTTAAAGTTGCTAAATCAACCATAAATTTAGGTTTAAATTTTTTTTCAGTAAATGTTAAGGCATCAGCTAAAACCAATCTACCTTCTGCGTCCGTATTTAATATTTCTATTGTTTTGCCACTATAAGATTTTACAATATCTCCAGGTCTTTGAGCATTACTGCCTGGCATATTTTCCACAAGACCTACAACACCAACTGCATTAATTTTTGCTTTTCTTAATGCTAGATTTTTCATTAAACCAACTACTGTAGCAGAACCGGCCATATCATATGTCATGTCTTCCATAAACTTTGCAGGTTTAAGAGATATACCACCCGTATCAAAACAAACTCCCTTACCAACGAATGCTAAAGGTTTGGAATTATTTTTTGCTCCATTCCATTCCATTGTCACTAGATATGATCCTCTAATACTACCTTGCCCAACACCAAGTAAAGCATTCATGCCAAGTTTTTTTAATTTTCTTTCATCATAAATATTAATTTTTAAACCATATTTTTTAAGAGAGCTTAATCTTTTTGCATATTCATCAGGATGTAAGATGTTTCCAGGTTCTGAAACAAGGTCTCTTGCAAAAAAAGTTCCTTCCTCTAACGCTTTAAACTTTAGTTGATTTTGGGTAGATATTTTATTTTTATTTCCAACAACATTTATAGAGATAGTTTTTTTACTTTTTTTTGATTTATAAATATTAAATTCATAAGATTTCAATTTTAATCCATGTAGAAAATAGCCTACAAAATTTTCAATTTTATTATCAGCAGTATCTGTGTTTATAAAGTAATCATTTTTTTTATCATAATTTATATAACCATGAAATTTGGCTCCTAAACTTTCTATATCAGGGGTTTTTAAATCTTTTTTAATAGACACTAAAAATATTGTTTTTTTGGAATTAATTTCAAAAAAAAGTAATTCCTTTTTTAAATCACTAGTTTTTAATAAGTCAGAAATGTAGAAATACTCATTATTTGAAATATATTTTTTTAAACCGGTAATATTGAAATTTTCATCCACAAATAAGACAAGATTGCCTGTAATATTTTTTAAGCCACTATTTTTATAATTAATTTGAACAGTCATAAATTTTAAATACAATCTATACGAGATGAATGCTATATATAAATTAAATAAACATTTCCAATGAAAAAATTAATTTTTAGAAAAATATCAAAAGATTTGTTAATTTTTTTTTCTTTTTCAATTGTTTTACTAGGTTTAATTGTTTGGACTTTACAGGCTATTAACTATTTTGACTTAGTTGCAGAAGATGGCCATGGATTAAAACTTTATTTCTTATACAGTATTCTAAATTTTCCTAAAGTAATTCACAGAATCCTTCCATTTGTATTCTTTATATCACTATTCTATACTCTTATTAGTTATGAGACCAAAAATGAATTAAATATTTTTTGGATCAATGGGATTAATAAAGTTCAATTTTTAAATAAAATTATTTTTTTATCAATTATATTAATGCTTTTTCAAATTTTAAATGGCTCTTTCTTCTCACCGATGTCTCAACTTAAAGCAAGAAATCTTTTAAAAAATTCAGAAATAGATTTTTTTACATCACTCATAAAAGAAGGGAAATTTATAAATGTTGTGCAAGGATTAACAATTTTTATTAATAAAAAAAATAAAGATGGATCTTATTCTGAAATTTATTTAGACGACTCAACAAAAAAGAACACTAAGATGATATATGCTAAAAGTGGTATAATAATTGACAATGAAAAACAAAAATTATTTAAACTTTTAGATGGAAAAGTTATTAACAGTGAAAATTCTAAAATTAATGTTTTTCAGTTTGAACAAATTAATTTTAGTTTAAAAGATTTTACTTCTAATTCAACTACAGCTCCTAAAATTCAAGAAATCAATACTTTAGATTTAATAAGTTGTTTTAGTAAAAATAGCCAGATACAGAGAAAATTATTTCGATGTGAAAAAGAATTTTTAGATGACATCAAACAAGAATTATTAAAAAGATTATATAAACCAATTTTTATACCTATAATTGCTATCGTTACATGTTTTGTACTTATAAGTTCAAGAAATAAAATAAACTATATAAAAATTAGAAATTTAATTTTTATGTTTGCAGTTTTAGTTATTATTTTTTCAGAAACTTTCTTGAGATATTCTGTATCATCAAAACTTTTTTTTATCTTTTATCTTTTAGCTCCATGGCTAATGATAATTTCAATATATTCATTATTTTTAAAAACTGCTAAACATGTTTAAAATATATCAGAAATATTTAATAAATAATTTTTTAATAAAATTTTTAAATTTAAGTTTATTATTTTTTTCATTAATTTTTATTTTAAGTATATTAGAAGAGATTACTTTCTTGGAAGATATAGATGCATCTTTTTGGTATCCTTATTTTTTAACTTTTTTAAGTGCACCAATTACCTTATTTGAAATATTTCCATTTATTTTTTTATTATCTACTCAATTCTTATTTTATGAGCTGTTTAAAAAGAGAGAATTAGTTTTGTTAAAAACTAATGGCTTAAACAATCTTAAGATAATTAAAATTTTGTTTTTGTTAGCATTTATAATTGGAATTTTTAATATAGTGATATATTACAATTTTGCTTCAAAACTTAATTTTCAATATTCAAATATAAAAAACAAATTTTCAGATGATAATAAATATTTAGCTATGGTAACCCAAAGTGGATTATGGATTAAAGATGAAATTAATGAAAAAACACTGTTAATTAAATCTGAATTAATAAAAGAAAATATTTTGTCTAAAACAATAATTAACGAATTTAATGATGATTTTGAATTGATCCGAACAATACAATCAGAAAAAATAGATATCAGTCAAAATAATTGGGTTATCTTTAATCCAATTATAACAAAAAATAATATTTCTAAAAAAATTAACCATCAAATTTATTTTGAGACTAATTTTAATGAAAATAGAATAAATAATCTTTTTTCCAATATATCAACACTAGATATATTGAAGCTTTTTACCTTAATAGAGGATTATAAAAAAATTGGATACTCGCCAGATGAAATTTTCTTGCACTTATTGAAACTATTCACAATGCCAATTTTTTATGGAATATTAACTGTTTTATCAGCTATAATTATGTTTAATTTATCTAATAATAAACCACTAATATTTCATATTGCATTAGGTATATTAATGTCTGTCATTATTTACTACATGAATTTTGTTTTTAGTTCTTTAGCAAGTAATGGGAGGATACCAATTGTAGCTTCAATTTTTTTTCCAATTTTAATACTCACGTTTTTTACAGTTATAGGTCTTATTGATATAAATGAAAAATAAATTCATAACTTTTATTTTAATCTATTTTGTTTTTAATAGTTTGGCTTTTTCACAAGAATTTATTTTTAAAACAAAAAAAATTGAAATAACTGAAAATGGAAATTCTATAAATGCCACTGGTGGTAAGGTTATATCAGGAGATGGTAATCTAGAAATTAGTGCGGATGAATTTAAATATAATAAAAATAAAAATATCTTAAATATATATGGAAATGGGATAATAATAATAAAATCTCAAAATTTAGAAATTTTTTTTAACACTTCTGTTATTGATCAAAATAATTCAACAATACAAGCAAATGGAGATGTTAAAGTTTTAGATAAAATAAAAAAATTTGAAATTGCATCTGGCTCAATCTTTTATGATCAAAATCAAAACTATATAAAATCTGACACTAAAACTAATATTAAAGATGGTTATCAAAATTATTATTCTGTAGATAAATTTTCTTATGAAGTGAACAAAAACTTACTTAAAGTTGAGAATTTAATTTATAAAGATTTACAAAATAATATAATACGAACCTCTCTTGCCTACATCAATACAAAAACAAACAGGTTATTTGGTAAAGATATTAGCGTTGATTTAAATAATAAATCTTTTAACAATAATAATGAACCCAGAATGAAAGGTACCAGTATTATTAATGACAATGAATACACAGAAATAGATAAAGGTGTTTTCACAACATGTAAAAGAAGAGATGGCTGTCCTCCATGGCAATTATCATCAAAAAAAATTCAACATGATAAAAAGAAGAAAATAATTAACTATGAAAATGCAGTGTTGCGTATTTATGATTTACCAGTTATGTATTTTCCAAAGTTTTTTCACCCAGACCCAACTGTTAAAAGACAGTCAGGTTTTCTAATTCCATCATTTAGCAATTCACTTAATTCATCTAGTTATTTAAAAACTCCATACTTTTTTGCAATGACAGAAAACAAAGATTTAACATTCTCTCCAAGGTTTTATTCGGGGAAGAAATATTTACTTCAAGCAGAATACAGACAAGCAAATTTAAAAAGTAATCATATAACAGACTTTAGTTTTTTTGGTGAAAATAGTAAAAATAAAAAAAATCATTTTTTTTACGAATTTGACAAGATTTTAAATATTAAAAATTTTGAAGAAAGTAATATGGATTTTAAATTACAGCAAACGTCAGATGAAACATATATTAAAAAAAATAAAATTAAATCTAAACTAATTAATGATGCTAACATCATGGAAAACTCATTAAAATTAAACTTATATTCAAGCGATTTTTCAATTGATATAGAAACTACTGCATATGAAGATTTGGGTAAAAGTAAAAGTGATAGATATGAATTTATTTTACCTAAAATAGATTTGGTTAAAAAAATTGACAATAAAAAAAGTTTAAATGGAAATTTTTTATTTAAGTCTAATAACTTAATAAGAAATTATAATACTAATATTTTTGAGAAATCTAATATTAATGATTTGATTTTTACCTCTTATCCAAAAATAACTGGGATGGGTTTTTATAATAACTATGAGTTTGTAATTAAAAACTCTAACACACACGGTAAAAAAGCAGAAAATTTTAAGAATGGGGAAAATTTATATGTATCAAGCTTATTACAACTAAATTCCTCACTACCCTTAGTTAAAGAAAAAGAAAATTATAAAAATATTTTAAAACCGAAATTATCTTTCAAGGTCGCACCTAATCACACTAAAGATTATAAAAGTGATGAGGCTGTTTTTGATGTTAATAATATTTTTTCTTTAGATAGAATTAATAAAAATGACACTATCGAAGGGGGAATATCATTAGCATATGGTGCAGATTACTTAATTATAGATAAAAACGACGATAGAGAACTGTTTAGCTTTAAATTTGCAAATAATTTAAGACTTAAAGAAAATGATGATTTGAGTCAATCATATCAAATTGGTAAAAAAACTTCAAATTTTTTCACTGAAACTACATTTAAACCTAATAAATTTTTTAATATAAAATATAATTCTTCTATTAGAAATAATCTTTCTGAGATTAGTAATGAAAGTGTACTAACAGAATTTAAAATATCTAATTTTACCACATCCTTTAACTACTTAAATGAAAATAATACTGATAAAAAAAACTCATATCTCTCGAATACCACAAGTTATAAAATGAATGATACAGAAAGTTTCATGTTTTCTACTAGAGAGGATAAAACAACCGATTTAACAGAATTTTACAAACTGATTTATCAATACAAAAATGATTGTTTAGCTGCATCAATAGAATACAGTAAAGATTATTATAATGATCGAGACATAAAACCAGAAGAAAGTGTTTTTTTTAAGCTAAGTATTATTCCTTTTGGTGAAACTAGTAGTCCAAATTTAAAAAATTAATGTTTAAAAATTACAAAAAATTCGTATTACTATTTTTTTTATTCACACTTTTTTTTAATATTAATTCATTTGCAAAAATTGATATAAAAGTAATAGTAAATAATGAAATTATAACAAATGTAGATATCAAAAAAGAAGCTGAATATTTAAAGATTTTAAATCCCACTTTAATACAATTAAATGAAAATAAAATACTGGAATTGTCCCAAATATCTTTAATCAACGAGACGGTAAAAAAAAAAGAAATTTTAAAGTATGTTGATATAAATACTGTAGAAAATAAATTTTTAAGTGAGTATCTTAAAAATCTTTATTTAAGATTAGATTTTAACAGTCAAGATGATTTTAAAAATGATTTAAATTTAAGAAATACTTATTCGATTGATGAAATTAAAAATAAGATAAATATAGAATTATACTGGAATGAAATAATTTATGAAAAGTATAATAAGCTAGTAAAAATAAATAAAAAATTGTTCATAAATAAGATAAATGAAATGAAAAATGAAGAACAGAAAGAGTATTCTTTATCTGAAATTGTTTTTACAAGAAAAAAGAATGAGAAATTAAAAGATCAATTAAATCAAATTAAATTAAGTATTAATGATATTGGTTTTAAAAATACAGCTAATATTTATAGTATTGCACAAAGTTCAAAATTTGGAGGAGATTTAGGTTGGGTTAGTGAGAACAGTCTATCAAAAAAAATTTCTGAAAATTTATCTAAATTAGAAAAGGGAGAACTAACTGATGCTATAAATATAGGAAATAGCTATTTGATACTTAAAATTGACAAAATAAAAATAAATAAAATTAAAATAGACAAAGAAAAAGAACTTGGAAAACTTATTGAGGCCGAAACAAATAAACAACTAAATAAGTTTTCTAGAATTTACTTTGATAAATCAAAAATTAATTATTCAATTAGTGAAAAATAAACCTATTCTTATCGTTGCAGGAGAGCCTTATGGTATTTTTTTTGAAATTTTTTTTAAGTCAATCAAAAAAGAGAGATATAAAAGTCCTCTAATTTTAATATGTTGCAAAAAAAACTTAATGGCTCAAATGAAAAAATTAAACTTTAATAAAAAGATAAGAATATTAGATCCAAAAAATTTAGGTCAAAATAAAATTGATAATAATAAAATTAATTTAATTGATGTAAAATTGCATAATTCAAATATAAAAAAATTGAAATTAAAATCAATTTATATCGAAAAATGTTTTAATTTTGCATTCCAACTAATTAAAAATGGATATACAGATAAATTAATTAATGGGCCAATTAATAAAAGAACTTTTTTAAACAAAAAATTTTTGGGCGTTACAGAATATATAGCATCTAAATTTAACGAAAAAAAAATTGGTATGTTAATTTATAATAAAAAATTATCTGTAAGTCCTTTAACAACTCATTTACCCCTTAAATTTGTTTCAAAAAAAATTACAAAGAAGTTAATAGAAGAAAAAATTGTAATAATTAATGACTTTTTTAAAAAAAAATTAATATTAAACCCCAAAATAGCTGTTACTGGGGTAAATCCACATTGCGAAAGTATTGATAAATTCAATGAAGATGAAAAAATTGTATCATCAGCAATCAAGTCATTAATTAAAAAAAAAATTAATATAAAAGGGCCATATCCAGCAGATACTATTTTTTTGAAAGCTAACAGAAAGAAATTTAATATTATTTTGGGCATGTACCATGATCAGGTTTTAGCACCAATTAAAACATTATTTGAATACGATGCTATCAATGTAACTATGGGTCTTCCATTTTTAAGAGTGACTCCAGATCATGGTCCTAACGAAAAGATGTTTGGTCAAAACAAATCAAATCCTCTTAGTCTTATTCAATCTTTAAAATTTTTAGACAAAAGGTGATAAAAGCTAAAAAAAGTCTCGGCCAAAATTTTCTTATTGATGGCAATATAATCGATAAAATTATAGATATTGTGGATATTCAAAACAAAGATGTATTAGAAATAGGTCCAGGTACAGGAAATTTAACATCAGCAATACTAAAAAAAAATCCAAACAAGTTATTAGTTGTTGAAAAAGATAATGAATTGGCAGAGAATTTAAGAACTGATTTTGGTAATACAATTGAAATTATTAATAATGATATTTTAAATCTTGATGAGAATTTATTAAGTGCTGACAAATTAACTGTATTTGGAAACTTACCTTATAATATTTCTACAGAAATTTTATGTAAATGGATCTTAAATATTAAAGAAAATAATTGGTTTGAATGTTTAATTCTCATGTTCCAAAAAGAAGTTGCTGATAGAATTATAGCTAAATTTAATACCAAAAATTATGGCCGACTATCTATTATATCTAACTGGATACTTGAAATTGAAAAAATATGTGATGTGAAACCGACTAGCTTCTCACCTGTGCCCAGGGTAGATAGTAGTGTTCTTTTTTTTAAACCAAAAAAAAAAATTTTTAAATTTAATAATCCTAAAAACCTAGAAAAAATAACTAGAATTTTTTTTATGCATCGACGAAAAATGCTCAAAAAGCCGTATAATCAATTATTTGATGGAAATACAGAAATTGCGTCCAAACTAAAAATTGATTTGAATTTAAGACCTCAGAATTTAGATTTTGAAACCTATTTTAGAATTGTAAATGAATACGAAAAACTAAGAAGTTAATTTTTCAACATGTTTTCTAATAAATTCAGGATCATAATCCTTTGAACCATTATTAGTTTCAGCAATAATTAAATTGTGAATCTTGGAATAGCATTCATCTAAATCCTCATTTACAACAACATAGTCATAATTAATCCAATGAAGCATGTCTCTTTCAAATTGTTTCATTCTTTCTTCTACTATTAATTTATCTTTCATGTCTCGATTAGATAATCGTTCAAATAAAATTTCTTTACTTGGTGGCAAAATAAAAAAAGTAATTAATTTGTAATCTAACTTTTTATTCTTTATTTGATCAGCCCCCTGCCAATCAATATCAAATAAAACATTATGTTTTTTATTTAGTTTATCAATTACCGGGGTTCTGGTTGTCCCGTAGTAATTTTCAAAAACTTTTGCGTATTCTAAAAACTCTTGATTATTAATAAGTCGTTTAAACTCTTCATCATTAACAAAATAATAATCCTTATTAGGAGTTTCATTTGGACGAGGCTGTCTTGTTGTGTGAGATACGGATACCTCAAAGTTATCTTGTTTTGAAAGAAGATTTACTAAAGTTGTTTTACCTGCTCCAGATGGAGAAGATAAAATAACCATTACCCCATCATTTTCAGTGGGCATTTAACAAATTATTAATTAGCTTTACCTTCAATAAATTTCACAGCGTCACCTACTGTTAAAATCTTCTCGGCTTCACTATCGGAAATTTCTGACCCAAACTCTTCTTCAAAAGCCATTACTAATTCGACTGTATCTAAGCTATCTGCACCTAAGTCATCTATAAAACTAGATTCTTCTGTTACTTTTACTTCATCAATTCCTAAGTGATCTGCTACTATTTTCTTTACCTTGCTTGAAACATCATCTGACATATTGATCCTTTTTTTGTTATAAAATCGTTAATAGTGTAATTGCTTAGATTGTCAAGCCATATACATGCCTCCATTAACATGTAAGGTTTCTCCGTTAATGTAATCTGACTGAGTTGAGACTAAAAAAAGAACCGCATTTGCAATATCTTCTGGCTCTCCCAATCTCGCAGAGGGTATTTTTGATACTATCACCTCTTTAAATTTATCATCTATTTTATCTGTCATTGCTGTTTTAATAAATCCAGGTGAGATACAATTTATATTGATATTTTTTCTAGCATACTCAATTGCAAGACTTTTAGACATTGCAACAACACCAGCTTTGGAAGCTGTATAGTTGGCTTGTCCTAAATTTCCTGTATGACCTACAACAGAAGTAATATTAACGATTTTACCTTTTTTATTTTTAAGCATTTTTTTAATTGCAAATTTACTCATTAAAAATGTAGATGTTAAATTTACGTCTATTACTTTTTTCCATTCATCAATGTTCATTCTAATTGCCAAATTATCTTGAGTGATACCTGCATTATTAATTACGCAATCGAGGCCCCCAAGTTCTTTTGATGCGTTTTCTATAAATTCTTCAATTTTATCACTTTGTGAAATATCAAATTTTAATATTTTGATTTTATTAAATTTACTTTTTAATTCTTCAAGTTTTTCAATTCTAGTACCTGTTGCTAAAATATTAGCATGACATTCATATAACTTCTCAACTATAGAGCTTCCTATTCCACCCGAGGCACCAGTAACAATTATATTTTTATTTTCTAAATCTTTCATATTTTAATATTTTTTATATCCTCTTCATTATTGATTGAACTAACTTCAACTTCTTTACTTACTCTTTTAACCAATCCTGATAAAACCTTCCCAGGTCCAATTTCTATAAACTGATTAATATCTTTACCTATCATGTTAATTACAGACTCTCTCCAACGCACTCTATTTTCAATCTGCATAATTAATAAATCCTTTAATTCATCTGTATTAAAAATTTCATCAGCAGTAATATTAGAAATCAGAGGGTTGCTTCCTTTTTTAAATTTTAATTTAACAAGTTCTTCTTTCATTATATCGGTTGCTTTATTCATTAAACTACAATGAAATGGCGCACTCACTGGAAGTTTTATATTCTTAATTTTATTAACTTTTAAAACAGCATTTAGTTTTTCTAAATCCTGAATTTTTCCACTCAATACAATTTGACCTTCGGAATTATCATTAGCAATCTCAGCAAAAAAATCATTCTTATTATCCTCTAAAATCTTTTCAATATTTTCAATTGTAGCACCAAGGACAGCAACCATTCCACCTTCTCCTTTTGGAACAGAATTTTGCATTGCATCTCCTCTTATTTTTAAAATCTTAATAGTATCTTGAAAATCTAAATATCCCGCACAAGCTATTGCTGAATATTCACCTAATGAGTGCCCTGCAAAAAACTTTGCTTTATGCAGATCTTTATTGAATTCTTTTTTAATTACTTGAAAGATTGAATAACTAATTAAAAAAATTGCAGGTTGTGTATTTGCTGTTAAATCTAATTCTTCTTTAGGACCCTCTAAAATTATCTTTGATAAAGATAAACCTAACGCCTCATCAGCCTCCTTAAATAATTTTTTAACAATATCAAACCTATCGTAAAACTCTTTTCCCATTCCTACAAACTGTGAACCTTGTCCTGGAAAAATTACTGAAAACATATAAAAAATCTATTTAATTATTGCCCTTTTTACTGTTGTAATTGAAGAGTTATAATAGTATATCCTCACTTTTTATTAAAGAATTTAAATGAATTTATACGAACATACTATTATAGCCAGACAGGATGCTTCACCAAGCGAGCTCAAACAGCTTACTGAAAAATACACTAAAATTGTAGAAAAAAATGAAGGTGAAATTGTTAAAACTGAAAATTGGGGCTTATTAAACCTAGCTTACTTAATCAAAAAAAATAAAAAAGGTAGCTACATTCACTTTAAGATCAAAGGTAAAGGCAAAGTTGTAGAAGAATTAGAAAAAAATGAAGCGATTGATAAAAAATTATTAAGATATTTAACAGTTAAGGTTAAAGATTTAGATTTAGATTCAAATTATTTTGCAAGAAGTGAAGATAGTGTAAAATATGAAAAAAGAGAGAGACCAAATTATTAAATATGCCTAAAAGACAAAGTGGAAATAAAAAAGGCAGACAAAGTAATTTTGCGAAATTAAGTATTTTTCAACCAAACAAATATAGGTTTAAAAAAAGTTGTCCTTTGTCTGTAAAAGGAGCGCCAAAAGTTGATTATAAAAATATAAGATTGCTTAAAAAGTACATGTCTGAAAATGGTAAAATTTTACCTTCAAGAATTACAAATGTGAGTCAAAAAAAACAAAGAGAGTTATCTTTGTCAATTAAAAGAGCTAGAAATCTAGCATTATTATAAAATGAAAGTTATTTTATTAGAAAACATTAAAAGAGTTGGATCAATTGGTGAAGTTATTGATGTTAAAAGAGGTTTTGCTAGAAACTTTTTAATAGCTAATAAAAAAGCGTTATATGCTTCGAAAGAAAATGTTAACGAAGTAGGAAAAATTAAATCAGATCTTTCTAAAAAAGATAATGATAAAAAAGATGAAGCTCAAAAAATTTTTGAGAATATCAATAATAAAGAATATACAGTAAAAAAACTAAGTACTGAAAATAATGAATTATATGGTTCAGTTAAACCAAGTGAAATTTCAAAACTAATTCAAGAAACAAACAAAATTGATATAAAGCCCTCGATGATACAACCAGTTAAAGAAATCAAGTCTCTTGGTAAATTTAATGTAAAAATTTCTTTACACTCTGCAGTTGATGCGGAAATTATAGTTGACGTTCAATCAGCTGAAACTATTCAGTAATTATACAATTTCATCCACAACATTTTTTTTAAATTTTTAAAAATTTATTTTCATATAGATTATTTATATGGAAAATAATCTAAGTATCGTTAAAGACAAATTTAAAGAACTTCCAAATAATATCGAAGCTGAACAATCTGTTATTGGCTCAATTTTAGTAACTAATGAAATTTTTGATGAGATTAGTACAATTATTTCAAGTATCAACTTTTATGATCCAATGCATCAAAAAATTTATAATGCGATTGAAAGTTTGATTTTTAAAGGAATGCTTGCAAACCCCATTACTTTAAAAAATTACTTTGAAGATGAAAAAGATGATTTAAACATCCCGGAATATTTAGTTAAAATTACAAAATTTTCTACATCTATTAGACAAGCGATTGAGTACTCAAAAATTATTTATGATATGTTTGTTAGACGTGAATTAATCAAAATTTCTGAACAAACTATAGATAGTGCTAAAATAAATGACTTAGATACAAATGGACAAAACATAATTGAAAACTCTGAAAGATTACTATTTGATTTAGCAGAGAAAGGATCTTTTAATTCATCTCTAATTAAATTTGACGATGCTATGAAGCAAACAATTGAAATGGCTTCAGCTGCTTATAAAAATGAAGGTGGAATTGTAGGTGTCCCAACAGGTCTCAGAGATTTAGATGACAAACTTGGTGGCTTACATCAATCAGATCTAATTATTATTGCAGGTCGTCCTTCTATGGGTAAAACCTCTTTAGCGACAAATATTGCATTCAATGCTGCAAAACATATTCAAGATAGTGGTAAAAAATCATGTATAGCGTTTTTTTCTTTAGAGATGTCATCAGAACAGTTGTCAACTAGAATTCTATCTGAGCAAGCTCGAATAAGTTCAAATGATATCAGACGTGGAAGAATTTCAGATGAACAATTTGATCAGTTTTTAGAAACTTCTAAAAACATTGCTGAACTTCCACTTTTTATTGATGAAACACCGGCGATTAGTATTGCTGCAATGAGTAATAGAGCGAGAAGAATTAAAAGATTACACGGACTTGATATGGTTGTAGTTGATTATATTCAATTAATGAGGGGCACTACTTATAATAAAGATGGGAGAGTTCAGGAAATTTCTCAAATTACTCAAGGACTAAAAGCTATAGCTAAAGAACTTGGAGTGCCAGTTCTTGCGTTATCTCAGTTATCAAGACAAGTCGAACAACGTGATAATCACCAGCCTCAATTAGCAGACTTAAGAGAATCGGGCTCTATTGAACAAGATGCAGATGTTGTAATGTTTGTTTATAGAGAGGGTTATTATCTTGAAAGATTAAAACCAAGAGAAGCAACAGTTGAGCACGCAGAATGGCAAGCTAAAATGAATGAGGTTGCTCATTTAGCTGAAATTATTATTGGAAAACAGAGACATGGACCAATTGGTAAAATAACTCTTGAATTTGAAGAAAGATTCACCAAATTTAAAGATACTCAAATTAATTAATTTCAAATATATAAGGGTAAATGATTACTCATTTGTATCAAAATACAGTACTTAAAAACCCAAAATCTATTTTTGCAATTTTATTAATTGTACTACTTGGCTTTGGGTATTTTTCAAAAGATTTTAGATTAGACGCATCTTCAGAAACGCTTTTAATTGAGGGAGACTCTGACCTTGAGTATTTAAAAGAAATAAATAATCGATATGGGACAAAAGAATTTTTAGTTCTAACTTATACTCCTGATGAAGGGATGGTTGATGATGCCTCAATTAATAATTTACTTAGTTTAAAATATAAAATTCAAAGTTTAGATTGGGTTCATAGTGTAATCACACTTTTAGATATACCACTGTTAAATAATTCAAATGCTCCACTTCAAGAAAGATTAGAAGATTATAAAACTCTTAAAGATGAAGATGCTGATAAGAAAAGAGGGTTCAAAGAAATTTTAGATAGCCCTGTTTTTAGAAACTTTGTAATTAGTGAAGATGGTAAAACAAGTGGAATAATAGTTAATATTAAACAAAACCTAAAACTAAAAGATATTGAAAACAAATCTCGAAAAGAAATTGAAAAATACCATGATCAGATAAAAAAACAAAATCATGAAAATATTTTAGAAATAAGAAATGTTATTAAAAGTTATGAGGATATTGGAAAAATTTACCTAGGAGGTATTCCTATGATTGCTGATGACATGATGACTTTTATCAAAAGTGATATCATCGTCTTTGGCCTGGGAGTTTTACTATTTATCATTGCAACTCTTTGGTTTGTATTCAAAAAACTGATTTGGATCATAGTACCAATTAGTAGTTGTTTCTTCTCTGTCATTATTATGATGGGTCTACTTGGTTTATTAGGGTGGAAGGTAACAGTTATTTCCTCAAACTTTATTGCATTGATGCTGATTTTAACAATGGCGATGAATATTCATATGAGTACAAGATTTTTACAGCTTCGAAAAGCAAATCCATTAGAAACAAATTTAGAAATTTTAATTTTAACAACTAACAAAATGTTTAGGCCAATCCTTTATACTGTACTAACAACTGTGATTGCTTTTTTATCTTTAATCTTCAGTGAAATTAAACCAATTATTGACTTTGGTTGGATGATGACTTTTGGATTAATTACATCATTTATTATTACATTTACTCTGCTTCCAACTTTATTAAATTTTGTACCTACAAAAAATATATCTATTGAAGAAAATGAAGGTTCAAAAATAACAAAATTTCTTGGCAAACTTTCACTTAATTATCAAACACCTATATTTATAGTTACTCTTGTTGTGATGGGATTAAGTATATTTGGAGTTAGTAAATTAGAAGTAGAGAATAGTTTTATTAATTATTTCAGTAAAAAAACTGAAATTTATAAAGGAATGAAACTAATCGATGAACAACTTGGAGGAACCACTCCACTTGAGGTTATTTTAAAGTTTCCAGAGACAGAAAAAAAAGTAACTGAAGAGGATGATGAGTTTGATGGCTGGGATGACGAAGGCAAACAAGATAGTGAAAAATATTGGTTCACAAAAGATAAAATTGATACCATTACGAATGTTCATAACTATCTAGATAGCCTTCCACAAGTTGGAAAGGTATTATCTTTTTCATCTATCATTGATGTTGCAACACAATTAAATAACAACAAGCCACTAGGCACTTTAGAAATGGGAGCTTTATATTCTAAAATCCCCGAAAGTATTAAAACAGAAATTATTGATCCTTATATTTCAATTGAAGATAATGAAGCTCGTGTTAGTTTAAGAATCATAGATTCTCAAGCAAATCTAAGAAGAAATGATTTAATAAATAAAATTAATTATGATCTTCAAAACGTACTTGGAATAGAAAAAGATCGTTATAAATTAGCAGGAGTTCTAATTTTATTTAACAATTTGTTACAGAGTTTATTTAAATCTCAAATCTTAACTTTAGGGTTGGTGATGATAGGTATTTTTGCGATGTTTATGGCATTGTTTAGAAATATTAAATTATCTTTAATTGGTGTGGTTCCAAATTTTATCGCTGCTTTTTTTATTTTAGGAATTATTGGAATGCTTGGTATTCCACTTGATATGATGACAATTACTATCGCTGCAATTACAATTGGTATAGCGGTAGATAATAGTATTCATTATATTTATAGATTTAAAGAAGAGTTTAATAACCTTAAGAACTATGAAGAAACCTTAAAAACTTGTCACACAACAGTGGGGACAGCAATACTAAATACTTCCATTACTATTGTATTTGGTTTTTCAATTTTAGTTCTTTCTAAATTTATCCCAACTATTTATTTTGGAGTTTTTACTGGACTTGCAATGTTGCTTGCAATGATTTCGGTATTAACTCTTCTTCCTTCTTTAATATTAATGATCAAACCTTTTGGGAAATAATTAATGCTTGAAGTACTAAGTGATTTTTATAGAGCAACTTCAATTATAGATTTAATTTACTTAGTCTTAACAATTTTATCGTTGATCAAATGTTATAAAAAAGGTTTTGTATTAAGCATCTTATCAATGGCAAAATGGGTTTTGGCGTATGTGATCACTTTAATAATTTTTCCAAGGTTAAAACCATATTTTGAAGACATTATTGATAACGAATATGTTTTAGATTTAGGTCTTGGTATAACAATATTTATTATAGTTATTTTTTTAATTTTGATGATTAATAAAGGAATTAGTAAAGCTGTTAGATATACGGGGATTGGTAGTTTGGACACTGTGTTTGGATTCTTTTTCGGATTTTTAAGGGCTTATATTATTTCGTTATGTATCTTTTCTAGTATTCATATCGTGTATAATTATGATAAATGGCCAATTAATATGGACAAATCATACATCTTTCCATACTTAGAAAAAGGTAGTAATTATCTACTTAAAGAATTTCCTAATGAAAAAACTTACCAAGACTCTAAAGAAAAAATTAAGGAGCTTTAATCCTAAAATAAAAGAAGAATGCGGTGTATTTGGCATTAGTAATATTGAAGATGCCTCTGCTTTAACAGCTTTAGGCCTTCACGCTTTACAACATAGAGGTCAAGAAGGCTGTGGGATTGTTACCTTTGATGGTGAACAATACTACTCAGAAAAAAGATTTGGTTTAGTTGGAGATAATTTTAATAAAGAAAAAGTACTTAAAAGACTTAAGGGCAATTATGCTATCGGTCACAATCGGTACAGTACAACAGGTGGTAATACCCTAAGAAATATTCAACCTTTTTTTGCAGATACCAATGCAGGTGGAATTGGTGTTGCTCATAATGGAAATTTGACTAACTCTGTTCATTTAAGAAATAAGCTTGTTGAGGATGGAGCTATTTTTTACACTACTTCTGATACTGAAACTATTGTTCAATTAATTGCTAAATCAAAAAGAAATAAAACAATTGATAAAATTGTCGATGCTATTTTTCAAATTCAAGGTGGCTATGCATTAGTGATGCTTACACAAAAATCCCTGATAGGAGTTAGAGATCCATATGGAATTAGACCGTTGATAATTGGAAAACTTAAAAATAGTTATGTGCTTGCATCAGAAACTTGTGCATTAGATATCATTGGAGCAAAGTTTGTAAGAGAAGTTGAAAATGGCGAAATAGTTTTAATTGAAAATGATAAGTTAGAAAGTGTTAAACCCTTCCCTCCGAAAAAAGTTAGACCGTGCGTTTTTGAATACATTTATTTTGCGAGACCAGATAGTATTCTAGGTAGTAAAACTGCGTATGAACATAGAAAAAATTTAGGTAAAGAGCTTGCTAAAGAAAATGATATAGAAGCAGATATTGTTGTTCCTGTTCCAGATAGTGGTAATGCTGCTGCTTTAGGTTTTTCTCAACATTTAGGAAAAAATTTTGAACATGGTTTGATACGAAATCATTATGTTGGAAGAACGTTCATTGAACCAAGCCAGCAAATTAGAAGTTTGGGTGTTAAACTAAAACTCAATGCAAACAAAACAACTATTAAAGATAAAAAAATTATTTTAGTAGATGACTCTCTTGTAAGGGGAACAACATCTCACAAAATAGTTAAAATGCTTTATGATGCAGGAGCGAAAGAAGTCCACGTTAAAATTGCTTGTCCTGAAATTAGATATCCAGATTTTTACGGTGTAGACACTCCTACTAAGAAAGAATTATTAGCAGCTAACAAAACTAATGATGAAATTTGTGAATATATTGGTGCCAAATCCTTAAATTTTTTATCAATTGAAGGGCTGTATCGAGCTATTGGTTTTGATAAAAGAAATGAAAATTACCCTCAATTAACAGATCACTATTTTACAGGGGAATATCCAGTCAAACCTATTGATGAATTGGGAGATAATAAAGTAACTCAACTTTCTTTATTAAATACTGCATCAAATAATTAGCGATGAAAACAGTTGCTTTCATCAAAATGAAAGATGGCACTAAAGAAGAATATTTAATGCTAGATAAAAACGAACAAGATTACATTAATCGAACTGCTGATAGAATTTTAAAGTTTATGGGTGAATTAAACTTAACTTTAGAAGGCTATAAAATAACAAGATTAGAACATTCGCTTCAAACAGCTACTAGAGCTTTTAATGATAAAGCAGATGAGGAAATGGTAGTAGCAGCTCTTCTTCATGATATTGGAGATGAACTAGCTCCTCTTAATCATTCAGAATATGCAGCATCTATTTTAAAACCTTATGTAAGTGAAAAAACCCACTGGATAATTAAAAAACATGGTGAATTTCAAATGTATTATTACGCTCACCACTTAGGAAAGAATCAAAATCAAAGAGACAAATACAAAGATCATGAATACTACAATGATGCACTACAATTCTGTGAAAAATGGGACCAAGCTTCATTTGATCCAGATTACAAAAGTATGACTTTAGAAGACTTTGCTCCTATGATTAAAAGAATATTTGCAAGAAAACCTTATTCTTTACTTTAAATTTCTTAATAAACTACTATCTAACATCTAATGATTAACACTAAAGGACAAATTGTTAAATATTTTGAATCTGGAATCAAAGATATAAAAGATTTTAAAATTGGAATTGAGCATGAAAAATTTCTTTTTAATAATAAAGACAATAAGAGAGTTAATTACTCTAAAATAAAAGAAATGTTTACAGCTTTATTGGAGTTTGGCTGGAATCCAATTTTAGAAAAAGGAAATATTATAGGATTAAATAAAGGTGGGAAAAACATCACAATTGAACCTGGTAATCAGATAGAGTTATCAGGGGAAAAACTTAACCACATACATGAAGCATGTGCGGAGTCACAAGATTACTTGTTTGAACTAAAACAAGTAACAAAAAAATTAGATATTAAAATTGTTAGCGCTGGATTTGACCCAATATCAAAACTAGAAGAAATACCAAATAATCCTAAACAACGATATGGGCTAATGACTAAAGATATGCCTTTAGGAGGTGAGTTAAGTTTAGACATGATGTACCGAACATGCGGAACACAATTAAATATTGATTATAAATCTGAAAAAGATTTTATTAAAAAATTTAAAATCGTTAATTCAGTTGTTCCTATATCAATAGCTTTGTTTGCAAACTCATCTATTGTTGAAAAAAAAAATAGTAATTATTTATCTTATCGATCGAAAGTATGGCAAAATACCTCAAGAGGTGGATTACCAAAATTATTTCTTGAAGAATTAAACTTTGAGAAGTATGCAGAATTTATCATGAACTTTCCAATTTTGTTTATTCAAGATAAAGGAAATTATATCTCAGGACAAAAATATACTTTTAAAGATTTTATGAATGGTAAGATAGAGGAAATTGGTAATCGGTTACCAACAGAGATTGATTTGACTACTCACTTAAGTACAATATTTACAGAAAATAGATTAAAAAAATATATTGAACTTAGATCAATGGATACATGTGGTTGGGACTGCTTATGCGCCGGTCCTGCTTTTAACATTGGAATGCTATATGGAAATTTAGATGAAATTCACGAACTAATCTCAGGTTGGGATAAAGATAAAATAATCAACGCTTATCTCGAAGCTCCTAAAAAAGGATTTAATACTCAATTGATGGGTAAAGACCTTCTCTATTGGGCTTCAACTTTATTAGATTTATCTAGAAAAGGATTGGAAAAAAGAGATATCCTCAATAAACATGGAAAAAATGAAACCTTGTTCTTAAATCATTTACAAAATGTAATTGATAATAAAACAACAAATGCAGACCAAATGATTATTAAATTTTCTAAAAATGAAGATTTAAACGAATTATATGATAAATAAAATTGTTGCAATACAAGGAAATCATCCTTCAAAACTTAATCCATTAACGGACACTAGTATTTTCTTAGCCAATGAAATCCAGAATAAAGATTACAAAATATTTTATTACGCCCCTAAGGACTTGTCAGTAATTAATTTTAAAGTTATTGCTAAAGGTTTTTTCATTAAATTTGATTATACAAAAAAACAATTTTTTAAAATATTAAAAAAACAAAAATTAGATCTTTTAAAATGTAAATTTATTTTAATTCGACAAGACCCACCATTTAATCTTGAATATATTTCAGCAACTTACATTCTAGATAATATCAAAAACAAGGTTAAAATTATTAACAACCCAACTTCAATCAGAAATGTATCGGAAAAACTTTATTCTGTTAGATATCAAAAATTTATGCCAAGTACTATTTTTACTCAAAACATTGATGAGATTAAAGAATTTTTTAAAACTCATAAGAAGGTAATCTTAAAACCTATTCATAGTCATGGTGGTAATGATATTTTTTTATTAAGTAAGTTTAATTTGAAATTTATTCAAAAATTTATAAAAAAACATGATCATATCATGTGTCAAAAATATTTAGCTAAAATTAAAAAGGGTGATAAACGGGTTTTTTTGATTAATGGTAAAGTATGTGGTGCAATATCAAGAGTTCCTAAAAAAGGATCTTTTTTAAGCAATATGAGCAAAGGTGCCATCCCAATTAATATCAAATTAACTAAAATAGAAAATGAAATATCAAAATTAATTGCTAAGGATTTAAAAAAAGAAAATATTCATTTTGCAGGAATTGATTTTATTGATCAAAAGCTTAATGGGGATATTAATGTGACATCCCCTACTGGATTAAAAACATTATTTGATTTGTCAGGTATTAATCTGGCTAAAACTTTTTGGAAAGAATTAAGCGCTTGAGAACTTTATCTGACCAACAAAAAGGGTCTTTGTTGGCATTTGTTGGTGTAATGTTTATTACTCCAGATAGTTTATTTATCAGATTATCTAATGTTGATACTTGGGGATTAGTTTTTTACCGTGGAATTATTCCATTTTTTACAGTCTTAACTGGGATGCTGATTGTATATAAATTAAATTTCTTTAAAATGTTATTTACAAGTGGGTATCATGGTTTAATTTTTATAACTACTTTCTCCATCACCAATATCACTTTTGTGGTATCAATACAGAATACAAATGTTGCCAACACATTAGTTATGATTGCACTTGCTCCGATGTTATCTGCAATACTTGGAGCTATTTTTTTAAAAGAAATGCCAAATAGTAAAACTTGGGCTGCGATTGCAGTTACATTTTTAGCTGCTGTTTATATATTTTACGATTCTCTTCAATTAGGTAGTATTTATGGAGATATTTTAGGCTTTATAACAGCGCTTGGGCTTGCGGTTAGTGCGGTCACAATTAGATCTGCTAAGAAGAAAAACTTACTTCCAGCAGCTGTTGTGGGGAAACTATGTGTTGCAATTTTTGCAATGTTTTTCATTGAAACATACACTTTAGTTGATAAGGATTTGTTTATTATACCTTTAATGAGTATTATGTGTGTTGCTATTCCTTTTGTACTAGTAACTATCGCTCCAAGATTTATTCCAGCTGAAGAAGTTAATCTGTTCTTTCTGTTAGAAACTATTATTGGCCCTTTTTGGGTATGGATGGTGATTAAAGAACAACCTAGTATTGAAACTATTCAAGGCGGTATAGTCATTATTTTAACGCTCGCAATCCACTCATTTCTTAAGCTTAAAAAATCATAAGATGTTATCTACAAATAACTTGATTTAGCCACAAATCACAAATAGATGTCGATTCATATGAACAAAGTATTGAAAAATTCTTGGGCACTCTTTTTAGGTATGGGGTTTTTAATGATGGCCTATGGATTCCAAAGTTCTCTCTTGGGTGTAAGAGCTGTTCAAGAAGATTTTAGTATAACAGCTACTGGCTTCATGATGTCAGGGTATTTTGTTGGGTATTTCATTGGCACATCAACAATTACAAGTCTTATATCTCGAGTTGGTCATATTAGAGTTTTTGCAGCCTTTGCATCTTTAGCCTCTTTAGTAATTTTGGTTCACTCTGTTTTTATTAATCCACTTGTTTGGTTTGCTCTAAGAGTGTTAACGGGAATAAGTATGGTTTGTATTTATACAGTCGCCGAAAGTTGGTTAAACGATAGATCATCCAATAAAAATAGGGGAAGCGTTTTGTCTATTTATATGGTCATCTTGTATGGCTCAATGGGTATAGGAATGTTTTTACTAAATTTTAGTAGTCCTACAAGTTATGAGCCTTTCATATTAATTTCAGTCATTACATCTGTTGCACTTATACCAATTCTTTTAACTAAAAAAAAACCACCTACATTTAAAAAAATTAAAGGTATGCCTTTAAAAGAGCTTTATGAAACTTCACCTTTTGGGGTAGTAAGTGCTTTTTTTTATGGGACAATTCAATCTGCACTTTTCACATTATTAGCAGTTTATGCTGCATCAATGAATTTTACTATATTTCAGATATCACTTGTAACTTTTCTACTAGCAACTTCTGGTGCTATTTCCCAATATCCTATTGGAAAACTTTCTGATAAATACGATAGAAGAAAAGTAATAGTAATCTCAACTTTTGGTGCATGCATTTTTGCTTTCTTAGCTATTTTATCAGCAGGCCAAATGTATTTACCTGGTGAACTTGCAACAAACAAAACTTGGTTTTTTATTTTTTTAATTTGTTTTTCTATTTGTAGCTTACCAATGTTTTCTTTAATTGTTGCTCATACTAATGATTACATACCAAAAGAAAAATTTGTAGCCGCTGGAGCTGGTATACAGTTTACTTTTGGTTTGGGTGCTATGAGCGGCCCCTTTCTTTGTTCAGTTTTTATGGGTGTAGTTGGTTCAAATGGATTTTTTGTTTTTTTACTTTTCTTTCATGCTGTAATAGGGATGTTTGGTGTTTATAGAATGAGAGTGAGAAAAACAGTTGAAAATCCGGATTCTCAGTTCGTAGCTATGCCCTCAACTATTACACCTGCTGGGATTGAATTAAATCCAACAACAGAACCTATTGAGGAACCAAGGTTTGTAATGGAAGCGTCTTCTGATACTGAAACAGCTCCAATTTCTGAACCAACAAAAGATAGAGAAAGTATTGCTGAACCTACAGATGAAAATAAAAATAGTTAATTTTTAAGAACTTTATCAATTGCTTTGGACATTCTTGCTAAAACTTCTTTCTTATTAAGCCTGTCACCTCTAACTAAAATAGCATCTTCAACTTTAATGAGTGGGCTATTTTTTCTCTTTTTATCTAAAGCTGTTCTCATTTTAAGAGATTTTTTAACCTCCCTTAATGGAACTATTTTTTTAATATCTAGCCATCTTCTATAAGCTGCAACTTCTAAACTACACTTAAAATAGAAAGCTACATCATATCTTGGATTTTTAGCTAAAATCTTACTTGCAATATCTCTGCCTTCAATACAAATTCTATTATT
>Ga0209709_10000202_pt1 | contig 58417 bp, 58 predicted proteins | sample ArcticOcean_MG_C_2_FD_187435 | JGI IMG/M metagenome (GOLD analysis project Ga0209709, IMG submission 187435) | Marine microbial communities from western Arctic Ocean - ArcticOcean_MG_CB4_136 (SPAdes) (version 2) | ecosystem: Environmental > Aquatic > Marine > Oceanic | place: Arctic Ocean... | reverse complement strand
GGCTCGTGCCACTCCCAGCCGGCCTGGTTCTCTTCAGACCCGCGATGGTGATCGAGGGCAAAAAGCACCCGACCCCGTTCTTGGGCCGCGGCGCCGATGTAGACGCCAGACTTGCCGCAATAACTGCCAACCTCAAGAAACGGGCCGACGACCTCTACCGAGAGAGCTGCATCGTGGAGCGCCAGACCTTCATCCGGAGGCATGAACCCTCGGGCGGCTTCGGCCTTTTCACGAAATGCAGCATCCACTTAGGCGACCTCAATCTCCACGTCGCCGGTGGCACCAGGGCCCCACATCAGACGATCCAACACGATATATTTCGCGACCCACACGATGCCGTAGGCACAGAAGTTGACCGCGGTCAGCACGTACGAGTTGTCGGTATGGAATCCGGCGACCCAGATGCAGAACGTGGAAAACGAAAGTCCGATCAGAGCCAGAATCCAGAAGGGCGCTATCTCCGACTTCACGGAGTTGGTTCCAGACTGCTCCCATACCCAATACCGGCTCATGAGATACGCCGGACCAGTGCTGACCGTCCATGCCACCACGTTGGCCAGAACTTCATGCATATCAAGAATCTTGAGACAGAAGAGCAGCGTTCCCGTGCCGAGAATTACGTTGACGACCGAGACGCCGCAGTAGCGCAGAAGCTTCAGCCCGTGCTGCTCGAACAGGCTTGAGAGCCCGAATCGGCTGGTCATCGACATGGGGTGGAGGCTAGCGTCATAGCTCTTCTAGTCGGCCGAACACCGGCGGCTGTTGACCGTGCGGCAGTATGGGCTGATGCAAAACGATGTCGACGACCTCGTCGATCTTCTCGATCTCGAAGCGATCGAAGTCAACATTTTCCGTGGCGTTTCCCCTCAGGAGAATCGCCAGCGAATCTTCGGCGGACAGGTGGCCGGCCAAGCGCTCGTGGCCGCGGCCCGAACCGTGGACGAGGACCGGCCCGTTCATTCGCTCCACGCCTACTTCCTCCGCCCTGGTGACCCGACCGTGCCGGTGCTCTACGAGGTCGACCGCATCCGCGATGGTCGATCGTTCACCACCCGCCGAGTGGTGGGTATCCAGCACGGCCGGGCGATCTTCAACCTTGCCGCGTCGTTCCATATCCGCGAGGTGGGTCTCGAACATCTCGAGCCCATGCCGGATGTGCCCGCGGCCGATGATCTCCCCAACCGCGCTGAGCGATTCGCGGACATGGAGATGGAGGATCCGTTCAAGGATCACCCCCACCCGCTCGACATGCGCTACATCACGACGAGTCCGCTGCGCCGAACCGAACCCCTGCCGCCCGTGCAGCAGGTGTGGTTCCGCGCCGACGGCAAGCTGCCCGACAACCAGGTGCTCCATACGTGTCTACTCACCTACGCGTCGGATATGACCCTGCTCGACACCACACTCCTCCCCCACGGAACCGGGGCGATCGACCAGACCATTCAGATGGCCAGCCTTGATCACGCAATGTGGTTCCACGGTGAGTTCCGGGCCGACGAATGGTTGCTCTATGACCAACACACGCCGGCTTCGACTGGCGCCCGCGGCCTGGCCACCGGCCGGGTGTTCACCCACGACGGCCGCCTGATCGCGAGTGTCATGCAAGAAGGACTCATCCGAAAGGTAGACGCATGAAGCCCCTCACTCTCCCCACTGCCCTGTTGTGCCTCGCCCTCATTGCGGTCGCCTGCGGAAGCGACGACCCCGTTGCCAACCCGGCCACCACCGTGCCGGTCGTCACGGAAGCACCAACCGACTCCGCTCCCGATAACGACGGAGATGTTGACGCACCGGTCGACCTCACCGCGACAACAGCGGCACCGCCCACCGACCCACGCGCAGTCCGCGGCGATCTCAATGTCGCATCAGTTCGAGTCGAGTTGCTCGCACAGATCGCCGAGCCCATCGATACTGCAGTCGCCGCCAACGGCGAGCTGTGGGTCGCCCTACGCGAAGGCCTCATTGTTGTGCTCGACCCGGCCACCGGCGACCGCGGCGACACCGTGCTCGATGTCTCCACGGCAACCGCGGCCGGCGGCGAGCGCGGCTTACTCGGCATCGCCACCGACGGCGAGGGCCTCTACGTGAACTACACCGACCTCGATGGGAACACCAACGTCGTCGGTTATCCCCTCGATGCCGACGGCCGTCCGGGCGAGGGCCGTCTCATGCTCACGATCGATCAGCCCTTCCCCAATCACAATGGTGGCGCGATGGTGATTGGGCCCGACAACCATCTCTACATCGGCGTGGGCGATGGCGGCGCAGCCAACGACCCGCTCGCCGCCGGCCAAGACCCGACGCAGATCCTCGGGTCGATCCTTCGTGTCGACCCGACACTTGATGCCGATGAGACCTACGCGATTCCCGCCGACAATCCGTTCGCCGACGGGGTCGATGGTCAACCAGAAATCTTCATGATCGGCGCCCGCAATCCGTGGCGGATCAGCTTCGATCCGATCACGAACGACTTCTGGATCGCCGATGTCGGTCAGAACCTTTGGGAAGAAGTCGATCTCGTGCTCGGCGCCAACGGCTGGGGTGTCGGCGGCAATCTGGGCTGGAATCTTCGTGAAGGCACCAACGAGTTCACCGGCGCACGACCGGCCGACAACATCGACCCGGTGTTCGAGTATCCGCACGAGGGCAGTACACCGAGCGGCTGCAGCATCAGCGGCGGAGTCGTCTATCGAGGCCTCGCCATTCCCGAACTGGTCGGCGCATACATCTTCGGTGACTTCTGCAAGTCATCGATCTGGGCCATCTCGATCGACGGCGGCGCCGTGGTGTTCAAGGATCTCGGCGGCGACATCGAGGACCTTGTCGGCGTGACCGCCGACGCGGCCGGCGAACTGCTGGTGCTGACGCTAACCGGCGAGGTCCACCGCATCATTCCATCGTGATCGACGGTCGCGTCACCGTCCGCGTTATCTGTGGGGCGCTCCTTGCCGCGAGCTGCGCGAGCGGTTCACGGCCCGAACTGGCCGACACCATCACCACACAAGCGGCCACGACAACCAGCGCCGCATCCATCACCACGACGACCACGGAACCGCCCTACGTCCATCCGGCCGCGCCCAACGATCGCGCCTACCCGAGCGTGCCGACCAACGCAGAGGCCCTGGCCGCCCGGCTCTATGCAGTCGAGGGGCTGATCCACGAGATCGACCCGGCCAACCGCGGCTGGGCCGACCTCGCCCACGAACAGCAGATGCTCTACCGAACGATCGGCCGCCAGCCCGACCTCATCCCCGACACGGTGCGCAACGCACCCGAAGAGCTGCAAGAGATCATCGATCTCCACCTTGCGGCCCGGCGATCGATCGCCGGTATCGGCAGCGGTGGCGAGGGGCCGGCCAACGTGCCGGCGTGGGAAATCATCGAACCGTTTACCGCGGAAGCCCTTCGCTCGTTGTACGAACAAGCTGCCGCCGACACCGGTATCCATTGGTCATACCTGGCGGCAATCAATCTGCTGGAGACGGGGTTCGGGCGGATCGCCGGACTCTCCACGGCGGGCGCCCAGGGGCCGATGCAGTTCCTTCCTTCGACCTGGGAAGAAGTCAGCGATGGCGACATCAACGACCCGAACGAAGCCATTCCCGCCGCCGCTCGTTATCTCGTGCGTCGGGGCGGGCCGTCGGACATGCCCCGTGCGCTCTGGGGCTACAACAACTCAGACGACTATGTCGACGCGGTGAGTCGTTATGCCTCGCTCTTCCGACTGGACGACCGCTCGTTCATCGCCGCCCATTCGTGGGAGATCCACTATTCCGCCGCACTGGCCGATCTGTGGTTCCCGGTCGGCTACCGCTTCGAAGACGCCCTGCCCGCCGAGGACTACATCGAGGCCGCACCCTGGTCTGCGCCACCTCCGCCGTCCTGACATCTACGCTCGAACCATGGTTGAGACATACATCGCCGACGAGGTCACCGACGAGCTGATGGAAGCAATGGGGCGGCTCGTTCCTCAGCTCTCCAAGTCCAACCCTCCCCCGACACGGGAGGCGCTGCAACAGATGATCGATGGCGACGCGTCGATCCTGTTCATGTGTCGCGATGAAACCGGCGTGCTCGGCACGCTCACGCTGATCCTCTTCCGCATCCCCACTGGTATCCGGGCCTGGATCGAAGACGTGATCGTCGACGAAACCGCCCGCGGCAAGGGTGTCGGTCGGATTCTCAACGAAGCAGCCATCGAGCACGCCTTCGCCAACGGCGCAATCACCGTCGACCTGACATCTCGCCCCACCCGCGAAGCTGCCAATCGCCTCTATCAGCGCATCGGCTTCGTCCAGCGAGACACCAACGTCTACCGCTACGCACCCCCCACCCAGCTTCAGTCCTAGGTTCTGTGAACGGAAACCGGCGCATACCGCCGGTTTCCGTTCACAGAAGATCAGGCGGGGAGCAGGACGGATTGGATTTCGGTGAACGGGCCGAAACCTTCGGGGCCAAGTTCACGACCAATGCCCGACTTCTTGAAGCCGCCAAAGGGGCTTGCCATGTCGAGGATGGCTGCACTGTTCACTGCTACTACACCGGTGCGGACCTGGCCGGCGATGTCGGCGGCCCGGTCGAGGTCCTGCGTCCACACGGAACCGCTGAGGCCGTATGGGGAGTCGTTGGCGATGCGGATTGCTTCGTCGACCTCGTCGTATTTGATGCATGAAAGTACCGGCCCGAAGATCTCTTCGCGGGCGATCGTCATGTCGTTGGTGACATCGCGGAAGACGGTCGGTTCGACGAAAAAGCCCTTTTCGAAGTCGGCGAGATTGCCGCCGGTGACGACGACTGCACCCTCGTCCTTGCCGGCCTGGAGGTAGCCACCTACCTTGTCGTGCTGGCGCTTAGCAACGAGTGGGCCGAGCACGATCTCCGGATCAGTCGGGTCGCCGAACGGCAACGCGGCAACCGCGGCGCCCAACGCCTCGGTGATCTCGTCGTAGCGCGAACTCGGCACGAGAATACGTGTTTGCGCGCCGCAAGCCTGGCCGGTGTTGAGCATTCCCGACATCACGAGATCACCCATGACGGCGTCGAGATCGACATCGTCGAGCACGATCGCCGCGGACTTGCCGCCCAGCTCGAGGGTGCAGCGTTTGATCTGCTCGCCGCAGATACCGCCGACGATGCCGCCGGTGAGCGCCGACCCGGTGAAGCTCACTTTGTCGATGTTGTTGTGGCGCACGAGGTATTCGCTGCCGAAACGATCCGCTGACACAACGTTGACCACGCCCGGAGGAAGCCCGGCCTCGGCCGCACATTCGCCGATGAGATGACCGTGCAACGGGGTCTCCGGTGCGGTCTTGAGCACCATCGTTGAACCCGTCGCAATGACCGGACCCAGCTTCATCGCAGCAATGAACAGCGGGACGTTCCAAGGGACGATGCCCGCACAAACACCAACGGGATGCCGGTTGATGAGAACCTTCTGGCCAAGCGAGCCCTGACGCTGCTCCTGCCACGCATAGTTCTTCGCCGCGTTGACGTATTGGTCGAGCACCATCGTCGAGGCGAAGACCTGCATCATCATCGACTGGGTGGTCGGCGTACCGACCTCCGCAGTGATTACGTCGGCGAATTCCTGCGTACGGGCCTGAATGGCTTGAGAGAAACGACTGAGCGCTTCGACGCGCTCCTCCGGGGTCCAGTTGCGCCACTCCCCGTTGAAGGCGGCTACCGAGCTGGCCACGGCCTTGTCGATGTCAGCGGGCCCGCAGTCGGGCACGGAGCCGATGACCGCTTCCGTTGCCGGGTTGATGACTTCGATGCGGTCGGTAGTCGCCACCGAAACATTTTCGTTGTCGATGAAAATTGTGTGTTGGTCTTCCATGCCCTCGACATTAGTCACCCGGTTTTCTCATGCCCAGACAAGAAGTTTGTCGTTTATGTCAGTTCGGTGACGGAATCAGCCCCCGGCCCAGTACTACAGTGACCAACGCGGGAATGGCGGACCTTGGCAGGGGCACCCGTCGATGAGGAGTCTTTTTGAGTTACCCCCAAACAACCGGTGGCTACGTGTTAGCCAACGGCGTCGATCGAACCACCGCGAATAAGTTGCGAAAGGGTAACGATGACGCGGGCGTGATCAAGAACGCGGACGGCACCTACCGTGTTACGAGAGCACGCTGAACGGCCCGTCGCCGATAGCGTTGCGGCGTGTCCAACGACGCTGACTCCATCGCTCACATCCGCTGGCTGGCCAACGTTCCCGAGCCCCGATCGCCTGTTCTGATCACCGCGTTCGAAGGCTGGAACGATGCCGGCGATGCCGCCAGTATCGCCGCACGCCACCTCGCCGACCGCTGGGACGGCACGCCCCTCGCCGAGATCGACGCCGAATTCTTCTACGACTTCAGTACCACGCGTCCACTTGTCCAACTCGACGAAAACCGCCAGCGCTCCCTCACCTGGCCCACCAACATGTTTCGCGCCTGCCGAGTGCCCGGCGCTTCCCGTGATGCCATTGTGCTCATCGGTCTTGAGCCGCAGCTTCGCTGGCGAACTTTCTGCGACCAGGTAATCGCCACGGCCGAAGCGCTCGGCGTCAGCCAGATCCTCACCCTGGGCAGCCTCCTCGCCGACGTGCCGCACAGCCGTCCGGTCGAGGTCTACGGATCCACCGACAACGAGACGCTGATGGCCGAGCTCGACCTCGAGCCGTCCACCTATGAGGGCCCTACCGGCATCGTCGGCGTGTTGGCTACCCAGGCCCGCTTGGCCGGCATCCCGACCGCATCAGTGTGGTCGGCCGTGCCCTCCTATGTTCCAGGCGCACCTTCACCCAAGGCTGGCCTTGCGCTGGTTGAGCGAGTGTGCGATGTGCTCGGCACCTCGGTCTATTGCACCGATCTTGAGATCGCGGCAGCCACTTACGAACGCCAGGTCGACGAACTTGTCGCCGAAGACGAAGACACCGCGGGCTACGTCGCCGACCTCGAAGAGGCGTGGGACGAAGCCGAGGACGAAGACGACAACATCGTTGACGAAGAACTCGACAACGACCCGGAAACCTTGCTCGCCGAAGTCGAGCAGTTCCTCCGCGAAAACGAGTAACCCCTTCGTTCTGGGTCTCGGGTAAGACTTAGAGCTGGCTGTTAATCCAGGTGATCATCTCGTCGACGATCTCGAGGCCTTCGGCTTCGTTGAAGATTTCGTGGCGAAGGTCGTCGTAGACGATTCGTTCGGCGTTCGACAGCGTCTCAAAGATCTCTGACGCGTTGGCGGGTACGAGTCGGTCGTCGCCGCCGTGCATCACGAGGGTCGGCATCGTGACCTTGTTGATGCCCGCGCGAGCTTCGCCGATGGCCTTCATCAGACCCCAGCCCATGGCGGCGGTCGGGTAGGGCACCCGCAGCGGATCGGCGTAGAACAATTCTCCCACCGCTTCGTCCTTCGATAGCAGTGACGGGTTGCCGTCTTCCTTGATCACCAGCGTCGGGGCGATCCGTCCGAGCAGCGGCGCCGCTATCCGAAAACGTCTGGGGATCTCCGCACCAAGCGCCGGACCCGACAGCACCAATAGGTCGGGCTGCACTCGTTCGTCGACCACATAACGAGTGGCGATCAGGCCACCCATGGAATGGCCGAGCAACACAATCGGAAGACCCATGGCCTTCAGCTCGTTCATCTGGTCTTCGACATCGTCGCCAAACTGCGACCAATCATCGACATGGCCACGGCGGCCACCGCTCTGGCCAAACCCGCGCTGATCAATGGCGATCACATCGAAGCCGCTGTCAGCGAGTCGACGACCGACATGTTCGTAGCGGCCGCTGTGCTCGGCAATGCCGTGAAGCAGCAAGACGATGGCGTGGGCCTCGCCCGTTGGCTTCCACCGTCGGCGCAATTGCACCAGGCCGTCTCGGGTCGTGCCGAAGTCAGCCATCGAGGTGACCGGCTCGTAGGCGGTCGGGGTGGACGTAGTCACGAATCGTCTCCGATTTCTCCCCGCCACGGTGGTGTGCGGGGAAGGTCGAACTGCACAGGGAGGTCTTCGCCACGAATGGCTTGGAAAGCTTGTTCGGCCCAGAGCTCAGCGTTGGCGGTCGGCTCCGGAAGCGTGCCCTCGGTGAACCAGCCCACGTCGGCACATTCGAGCGGGTGCGGGTTGAGCTCGCCGCCAGTCATACGACAGTGGAAGACGAGCGAGATGAGCGGAATGCGGGTGAAGCCTCGCCGCTGGCCATCGAGAATGCCTATCGGGCGCAGCACTTCGCACTCGATGCCCGTCTCCTCATGAACTTCCTTCACCACGACTTCGGCCGGCGAATAACCCACATCGGCCCAGCCGGTCGGGTATAGCCACACGCCAGAGTCAGCCCGCTGAATCAGCAGCAGTTCACCCTTGTCGTTACCGACTACGGCACCGACGGTGACCTTCGGCGTGACGTATCCGGCAACGCCAGATCCCACAGTGTCGAGCCACTCCTGCACCTGTTCTTCGGGGTGGAACCCGCCCGCGACATGGGAACGAATATCGGCGGCGACAGCGAGTACTTCTTCGAAGCGTTCACGTTCGTACAGATTCTCGGTGAAACCCAGACCAGTCCGCGCCGTCGCGGAAAGGGTCTCGGCCCAACGCAGCAGCTCTCGCTCAGTGGCACGTCGTTCGGTCACGTCCCAAACCCTACGCACTCTGAGAGAATTTCGAAGCGCGATAGCGCTGATCGGTATTGAGTTGGCCAACGACTCGCCGTCGGCCGCCTTCTTGGCTGGCCGGCCGTGATCGGCTTCGTCAATTGTCGGCTCAGCATGAGCGACCGAGGCGTCGCGAACTAGGCATCCGCCGCGATAGCCGTGAGGATCGCGAGTTCGAGTTCCTTCTGGTGGGTCGGGTCGGTGACCTTCAGCCCATCGGAATCGAGGACATAGAAAGAGTCGATCACGTCGTCGCCCAGGGTCTGCACCTTCGCCGTGTAGATGTCGAGATCGAGATCGGCGATCGCCCGGGTGACTCGATAGAGAAGCCCTATTGAGTCGGGGCCGCGCACTTCAAGCACGGTGTACGACGACGAGAGTTCGTTGTCGATGATGAGTTGCGGATCCGCAAGCCGAGCGGAGGTGGCGCGTTGGTAGCGGTAGTTACGCGCCCGCTGAATGAGCCGAGCCCGAATCGCTACTCGGCCGCGCAGGGCCCGTCCCACGTCTTCGGCCACCTGCTTGGGCCGCTCCTCGATCCCGATGCCGCCGCCGACGCGGAGCACTTCGAGCGCTCGACCGTTCTCGGTGTGCAGCTGCGCCTCGAGAATTTCGACGCCGTGTAGCGCAAGCGCGCCCGCGACCCGAGAGAAGGTTCCCCGCCGATCCTCGGTCATGACCGTGAGATCGTGCCCGTTGAGCTCAACCACTTCTTCTCCGGTGAGCAGGCGTGCGAGATTCTCCTCGGACGGGAACGCCGCCTTGATGACGTTCCCACCGCTCTGCAGGTAGTGCTCGGTCCGCCTGACCAAGTCACCGACAAGCTCGGCCTTCCACCCACCCCAGGCGGAGTGACTTGTGGCGATCGAGTCCGCCTCAGTGAGCGCCGCAAGGAGCTCAAGAGTGGTAACCGAATCGATTTCCTCGGCGACAAAGCGAATGGTGTCTTCATCCTCGAGGTCACGACGGGAAGCCACGTCGGGAAGCAAGAGATGGTGGCGGACCATGGCGGCGAGCACCTCGACATCGGCCGGCGGGTAGCCCATACGTTGACCAATCCGGCGGACAAGATCGACACCGACCTCAGAGTGATCTCCGGGGTAGCCCTTGCCGATGTCGTGAAAGAGGCCGCCCAATACCAGGAGGTCGGGGCGCTCGACCCGGTGGGCGATGACCGCGGCCTCCGCCGCCGCTTCGAGGAGGTGGCGGTCGACCGTGAAGCGGTGGTAGGCGTTACGTTGCGGACGGCTGCGGTTGGGGGCCCACTCCGGGATCAGATGGGAGATGAGGTCGACCTGATCGAGCGCTTCGATCGTGCGGATCGCATCGTGGCCGAGCAGGAGAAGGTCGACGAGAACCTCACGCGCCTCGTCGGGCCACGGGTCGGGAAGATGCGGCGTGCCGTCGGCCAACTGGTCGAGCACGTCACGCTCAATAAACGCCTCCTCCTGCGCGGCGACGAGCGCTACCCGCAGAGGCAAGACCGGATCGGTCGAGACCGGAGCGTCGTCGAGAAGGTGCAGAGTCTCATCGATGATTTGGATGCCGTGGCCAAAGTCGCGCACCTTCGAACGCCAGCGCCGGCGATTCGCTCGCTGGTGCATCCGATGCAGCACCGCATCGGTGATCCATGCGACGGTGCGGGCGGCAGAGGCAACCTCCGCCATGAGGTCGTCGGCGTCGCCATAGCCGAGCGCGGCTGCGACATCGTCTTGATCCTGCAGCAGGAGCTGATTCGAGTGACGACCGGTCAGACGGTGCAGTTCAACCCGAGCCGACAGAAGCGTGTCGTGAGGACCAGCGAGCCCGGCATGCTCCGAGTCGAGCACCAGATCGTCGTCGGCAAGGTCGATCCAATGCAGCGCGTGCACGTCGCGGAGCCCGCCCCGAGACAGCTTCAGATCTGGCTCAAGTAGAAACGCAACCTCGCCCTCATGGGCGTGGCGCTCCTTCGTGTTCTCGGCGATGAGCTGGAGCATCTTGTCGGCCTGCTCGTGCCAGAGAACTCTCGAACGTTTCGCGAGGTCGTTGACGAGCCGCTCATCGCCGCCAATGAAACGAATATCGAGGAGTGACGTCGCCGTGTCAAGGTCATCGGTTGCGAGGTCGATCGCCTCGTCGATTGTGCGAACCGCGTGACCGAGTTTCATCCCGGTGTCCCAGATCGGATACCAGATGCGTTCGGCCACCTCGGCGACATGGCCGGAGTCGTTGTGGATCAGGAGAAGGTCGAGATCAGACCCAAGACTGAGATCGCCACGGCCGTATCCACCGACCGCTGCGAGCGCCACTCCCTGCACTTCGCCGACACCAGCCACAACCGACTGAAGCCAAGCGTCGATCTCCGCGGTATAGGCCCGCGAGAGGCCGGTGCCGATTAGGGAGGAGTCAGCCAGCACCGCTGACGTAGCAGGAATCGCATTCATACAGCCCCATTAGACCAGGGGTCAGACACCCGCACTTTCTCCGCCGCAAGAAAGTGCGGGTGTCTGACCCCAGAAAGCGCGTTAGTCGAGGTAGGCGGTTTCGGCGTGTTGGGTTTGGTCGAGGCCGACGAGTTCGTCTTCTTCAGACGCTCTCAGACCGATTGTCATGTCGAGGGCCTTGGCGATCGCATAGGTGACAACGAACGAGAAGATCAACACCGAGCCGATGGCGATGGCTTGGCTGAGCACGAGGCCGGCCTCACCGAAGAACAGGCCGTCGGCGCCACCGATTCGGGCGTCGGCGAAGAAGCCGAGCAGGAGGCCGCCGACGATGCCGCCCACCATGTGCACACCAACAACATCGAGCGAGTCGTCGTAGCCAAACTTCCCCTTGAGCTGGATGGCGTAGTAGCAGCAGAGCGATGCGACGAAGCCGAAGATGATCGGCGAAAGGCCGCCCACAAATCCGGCCGCGGGCGTGATTGCTACGAGACCAGCGACGACACCCGATGCACCTCCGAGGGTCGTGGCGTGACCGTCGCGAAGGCGCTCGATAGCGAGCCACGCGATCATGCCGGCCGCGGCCGCCACAAAGGTGTTGACGAGCGCTTGCACAGCCTGTCCATTAGCCGCTGCTGCCGAGCCAGCATTGAAGCCGAACCAACCGAACCAGAGAATGCCGGCACCAATCATCACCAGGGTGAGGTTGTGGGGCGGCATCGCCGTCTCGGGCCATCCCTTGCGCTTGCCGAGCACGAGGACCAAGGCGAGCGCCGCAACACCAGCATTGATGTGGATGGCTGTGCCGCCGGCGAAATCAACGGCGGGGACGTCCATCGTGGTGTGCCAACCGCTGTACACCCAGTAAGTAACCGGCGTGTAGACGAGCAACGACCAGATCGGAACGAAGAGCACCCAAGCGGAGAACTTCATGCGATCGGCGACCGCACCGGAGATGAGGGCGGGTGTGATCACGGCGAAGGTCATCAAGAACGCCATGATGATGAGGCTGTCGGTGTCGCCGGTGAGGTCCTTCAATCCGACGTTGTCGAAGTTGCCGATGAAGTCTCCGTCACCCGTGTTCCCGAGGGAATACGTCAACGTGACCCACAACAACGGGATGATTCCCAGGCAATAGGTATTCATGTTCAGCATGTTGAGCACGTTCTTCGAACGCACCATGCCGCCGTAGAACAGCGCCAGGCCCGGCACCATGAACAACACGAGCGCCGTGGACATCAGCATCCACGCAATGTCGCCAGAATCCATTGTCTTCCCCTCTCGAAACCGCGGCAACTCCGCGATCCAACAAGGCGCAAACTACGAAACGACTGTTTCCGGATTGTTTCAGGCCGCTGATGCGTCTGTTTCGTTCCCGCCGCTGGCCGTGAACAAGGAGGGCCTAGTAGGGCCAGTCTCGAGTGTGGTGGCCGAAGATCCGCGTCAGTGGATACAACTTTGCCGTCAGCAACACCTTGACGATGACGTTGCGGAGGAACCACGGAAGCTGCACTTCGAGGCGCATCAAGTTTACGACACCGTCGGCCAAGCCCACATTCTCGCGACGGAACTCGGCCATCGACTGTGAGCGGCCCATGTAGCGCCATTCGTTCGAGAAGAACATCGTGACGATCAGCGCAAACGTGACACCGATCGAGCTGAACGAGTCGTGGATCAGCATCGTGCCGCCACCCGACACTCGATCGCCATACCCGACAATGTCGGCCTTGGCCGGACCGAAGCGGTGGGCGCCATCGATGTAGAGGAGGTCGATCTCACCGTTGAAGTCGTCGAGGGCCTCGTCGCTCATCTTGCGGACATGGGTGACTCGGTCACGCACTCCCGCTGCGGTGAGATTGTCGTTGTAGATCGTGTGGTCATCGTCGCCGCGGTCCTGATCGGCTTCGATCTCCTGCGGGCCACGATCACTGCCGGCGTGAGGATCGATCGACACGATCTCGACGCCCTTGCCAGCCGCTTGCGCCAGCACGATCAACGATCGAGCGCGAAAGCTGCCGATCTCGACGATGCGGGTGCCTTTACCAAGCTCCGACGCCCGGTCGTAGAGACGGCCCGCTTGGTCATCGGTCATCCAGCCTTCGACGTCGCTGACCGACTCGAGGACGTCATCGAAAGGGGGTCGCTTGCTCACGGAGAACGAGCCTACCGAGGGCAATCAGTCGAGGAGTTCTGCGGCCCGGCGGAAGATCTTCGACCGCGGCACGGCGTCGACGCAGCCCGCCGCGAGCGCGGCCTCCAGCGCCTCGGTGTCGACGTGGGCGCCATAGGCAACCACCGGCACCCCGAACGCAACCACGGCCGCCAGGTCGTAGTTTCCGGCGAGGTCGACGATGACCACGTGGGCATCAGCGACCAACTCGGGGGTGGGTTGCCGCGCAATCACCGCGTCTGGAAGCGAACTGCGAAAGCGGCTTCCGTCCATCAGGTCGCTGGTGAGTACAACAGCGGTCATTGGTCGAGTTCCCGCCGACGACGAAGGTGAACATGGGCCCGAGCAGCACCCCACACGAGGCCGGGTTCATGAAGCGCCTCATCAATCTCGGCGAAGGCCGCCGGGCCGAAGGAGAAGAGGTCGCCGGGGAACGACCGCTCCGCGAATTCGTCACGAGTCGGCACCAGCGCGCCGTCGTCGAGCAAGAGCTGCGTGACCGCGCCAGTGGCCGCTCGAATTGCGGCCAACGGACTGCCCGCTCCAGCGTCGACATCGGCCACCAGAATCCGGTGGAGTTCGGGCTCCAGGGCCGCCATCGTGTCGACGATCGAGGCATCCAACGCTGCGGCGTCGATCGAAGGTCTCACGGTCAGGGCCGACCGCCGGAGCCACCCAGGGATCGTCTGCACCAGTCCCACTTCGAGCGCGCTGGCAATCTCGGCGAGACGGGCCTCGTCGTCGGCAAGAGTCGGCTCGTTGGTCACAAAGCGAATACTAGGGTGACCGACGTGGCGCTCAGTCTCACAGAAGCCGACGAAGCACAATTGACCGGCGAAGCAGGCGAGGCCAATGCCCTCGCCATGCGGATCGTCACCGGACTCGCCGCGACCATGGGGGCGACCAAACTCCTGTCGATCACGGGTGCCCACATCGACAGCTGTCTCTTCCACGGCCAATCCGGGATCGACTTCGCGACGCGCCTCGCCGATGCAGGAGCACAAGTCTCGGTACCCACCACTCTCAACGTGTCCTCGATCGACCTTCTGCATCCCGACCTCTACAAAGGGTCACCGGAGGGGGGCGCGCTCGCCCGCGAACTCATGCGGCTATACGAGTCGATGGGCTGCGAACCCACATGGACATGTGCGCCGTATCAGCTCGAGGCGCGACCGGAGCTCGGCGAACACGTCGCCTGGGCAGAGTCGAACGCGATCGTCTTCGCAAATTCGGTGCTGGGCGCTCGCACCCACCGCTACGGCGACTTCATCGACATATGCGCGGCGATCACCGGGCGCGCCCCTGCCGCCGGCCTGCATCTCGACGAACATCGCCGAGGCGAGATCCTGTTCCGACTCGAGGGTGTGAGCGAAGAGTTACTCGACCACGACGTGCTGGCCCCGGTTCTCGGCTACGTGGTGGGCTCGCAGACCGGTGACCAGATCCCGGTCATCGAAGGCCTGCCCAGCGACATACCCGAGCACCGCCTCAAGGCCCTCGGAAGCGCGGCGGCATCGTCCGGCGCGGTCGGAATGTTTCATGCGGTTGGGATCACTCCAGAAGCGCCGACGCTCGAAGCGGCATGCGGCGGCCGACCCCCGACCCGCAACATTGCGGTCACCCCACTGGATCTCCGCCGCGCCCGCGACCAGCTCACCACGGCAACCGTGACCGACACGCCGCTCGGAGCCGTGAGCCTCGGAACCCCCCACTACTCGATTACCGAGTTCGAACGAGTGGTCGAGCTACTCGATGGCCGCCCGGTGCATCCGTCGGTGAAGTTCTTCATCAACACCGGCCGCGACATCTGGCACGAGGTCGGCCTTCGAGGATGGGGCCGAAGCCTCGAAGCCGCCGGCATTCAGATCGTGACCGACACGTGCACCTACATCACTCCGGTCATGGGCGAGATCGCCGGTTACGCCCTGACTGATTCGGCCAAGTGGGCCCACTACGCCCCGGGCAATCTCGGAATCGAGGTGGCGTTCGGCAGTGTGGATGACTGTGTCGAATCGGCCGTCGCGGGCCGACTCGTTCGCAACGACGGAATGTGGGAGGCCTGATGCAAGCGGGGGTCGTTGTGGGTGGCGAGGCCGAGGGCCGGGTTGTCGTGCTCGACGAACCGCTGAGCTTCTGGGGCGGCTTCTCCGCTGAGAGCGGCGTAGTGACCGACGAACACCACCCCCAGGCCGGTGTGATTCTGAGCGGCGCCATCGTGTTGATGGTTGGCGGCCGCGGCTCCAGTTCCGCGAGCTCCGTGATCGCCGAAGCGGTCCGGCTACAGACCGCTCCGGCCGCTCTCGTCATGCAACGCTCCGATGAGATCCTCGCCACCGGCTCTCTCGTTGCCCAGGAGCTATACGGCCGAACCGTACCCATCGTGCTCGTCGAAGCGAATTCCTACGCCGAGATCGCGCGCGCTTCCCACGCTTGGTTAACCAGCGGCGGCGAGATCAACTTGCGCGACTGATTGCGCTAACGCCCGAAGGCCAACTGCGCCGCGGCGACATCTTCAAGGGCCAGCCCCGCCGACTTGAAGACGGTGATCTCTTCCGCGCTTACTCGCCCGGGATGAGCCCCGGAAACTAGCTCCGCCAGATCGGCCCGAATGCCGTCGATCGAGAGCACGCCACCGGCCAACGGGCCGGCGAGATCGCCGGCGAGCACGGCATCGGAACGAGTGTCAACGAACACCGATCCACGAGCCATCACGTCGTCGTCGGACTCGCGCATCGTGCCGTTGAACGCCCCGACGAGATCGACATGGGTGCCCGGTTGGAGCAGGGCGCCGCGCACGAGCGGAGAGGTCGAACCAGTCGAAGTTGAAATGACATCGGCCCGGCCAACGCCCACATCAAGATCGAAACACACCTCGGCCGGAAGACCGTCCGCCACAAGGGCGGCCACAATCGCGGCCGCCTTCTCGGGCCGCCGACCCCACACTTCGATGGTGTCGTAGTCGCGCACAAACGCATGAGCGCGAGCCGCCATAGGGGCCAGCGCACCGGTGCCAACGATCAGCAGTCGTCGAGCATCAACCCGAGACAGTCGTTTCGCGCCGACCGCACTCGCGGCTGCAGTTCGCCGGGCCGTCAGTTCGTTCGCGGCGCAGGTGCCAACCAATGAACCCGTGCGACCGTCGAACAACAGGAATCCCGACTGGATAGTCGGCAGGTCGATCGCGCCGTTGTCGGGAAACACTGTGACGACCTTGACCCCGATCACCTCACCGGTGACCCACGCGGGCTTCATCAGCAGCGTGCCATCGGCGCCTCCGGGAACCGGCACCGTGTGCACGGTCCGGTCGGGCGATTCACCTTTGGGGTCGGTAATGACCGCTTCGATCTGGGCGATCAAGTCACCCCACGGGAGCGCATCAGCCACCGCAGCGTCAGTCAACATCACTGGCTCGGTCACTCAGGAATCCAGTCTTCGGTGGGGACACCCAAACCGTCGGCGATCCGATTCACATAGGCGTAGTAGGCGGTGACCTCGACAATGTCGAGAACATCACGATCAGAGAAACCATGGGCCCGCAGCGTCGTCACGTCACTCTCGACCATCTCGCCGGGTCGACGCGTCAGCTTGACCGCATAGGCCAGCATCGCTCGTCGGGCCGAGCTGAGTTCAGCCGAACGCCAGTCGACTTCGACGGCCATGAGAAGGGCATCGTCTTTCAGAAGACGGCGCAGACCGCGCCGGTGGTGAACAATTCAATAGTGGCAGTGGTTCTCGAGACTGACCACGAGGGCGATAAGTTCTCGCTCGACCTTCCGCAGACTTCCGGTGCCCGCCATAGCGGATTGGTAGATCCCGCTGTGCGCCGCGAGCCCCCGCGGATTGAGTGAATGGATCGCCATGATGTGATCGACGCGGTCATAGTCACGATCGACCACCTCGGCGTGAAGGGGCGCGAGGTCGCCCGTCCACTCATCGTCAGGAACAGTCTCAATCCAGGCCATGGCAGATCCTTACGCACGCAGCACCGCCCGTGCGACCACCGCTTGCTCTAGGGTCCGGCCATGCGTGAGCGAACGGGCGGCGAGGTCATTGTAGAGAGCCTTCAGGCTCATGGAGTGACCACCACGTTTGGGGTGCCGGGCGAGAGCTACCTTCCCGTGCTTGATGCGCTGCACGACACCGACATTCGGTTCGTGATTTGCCGCCAAGAAGGCGGCGCGGCATACATGGCGGAGGCGTGGGCGAAATTCACCGGCGCCCCCGGCGTGTGCCTTGTGACTCGCGGGCCCGGCGCCACCAACGCATCGATCGGTGTGCACGCGGCGGCCCAAGCCTCGACCCCGATGGTGCTGCTCGTGGGCCAGGTCGGCACGCACCAACAAGGCCGAGAAGCTTTCCAAGAGGTCAACTACGAGCAGATGTTCGGCGGGCTCGCCAAGTGGGTCACGGAGATCCGCAACGTCGACGACGCGTCGTCAGCGATGGCGACCGCCATCCATCGCGCCATGAGCGGCCGGCCAGGACCGGTAGTTGTGGCACTCCCTGAAAATATTCTGTCGGCGGTCACGAGCACCGCCGCGACGGAGCCGATCGTCGTCGATCCGCAAGCACCCTCGGCCGAAGACATCGACGCAATCGTGGCCGCCCTTAACGCGTCGGAGCGGCCCGTGATTCTGGCCGGGGGTGGAGCGTGGACACCACAAGCGCGCCACGACCTCAAGGCGTTCGCCGAGCGAGGCGACATTCCCGTGGTCGCAGCCTTTCGTTTCCACGACGTGGTCGACAACCACAGCCCCGCCTATGCCGGCGAAGCGGGAGTGGCGATGCCACCCGCCGTGCGGGACACCCTCGCCGACGCTGATTGTGTGCTGGCCATCGGCGTGCGGTTCGGTGAAATGACCACCGGCGCGTGGACGATCTGGCCGGTTCCCAATCCGGGCGTGCCCATCGTGCACATCCACCCGGATCCCGCCGAGCTCGCGAAGATCTACACACCTACCATTGGCATCGTCGCCCGGCCCGCCTCCACCCTGGCCGCGTTGGTCGAACCGACACTCGCGCCTCGCTCCGCCGACTGGCGCCAGACCAGGCGAGACGCCTTCCTGGCTACCACCACCTGCCCACCCCAGCCCGGCGCACTCGATATGGGCGAGGTGATGGCGTGGCTGCAGGATCACCTGCCCGTCGATGCCGTGCTCACCAACGGGGCCGGCAACTTCACGGTCTGGCCAAACAAGTTCTTTCTCTACGGGGCCGAGGCTCGGCTGCTCGCTCCGCAGAGCGGCTCGATGGGTTACGGCCTCCCCGCCGCGATTGCGGCCAAGGTCGCGGCCCCCGAACGCACCGTCGTGTGCTTCGCAGGGGATGGCGACATCCAGATGAACCTTCAGGAACTCGGCACCGCCCTCCAGTCCAACGCCCAACCGATCGTGCTGGTGCTCGACAACGGGATGTACGGCACCATTCGGATGCATCAGGAACGTCACTTCCCGGAGCGAGTTGTGGGCACCGACCTCGTCAATCCAAACTTTGTCACGCTGGCCCAGGCCTACGGGTTCCACGCCGAGCGGGTGGAAACCACCGACGAATTCGCCGCGGCATTTGCCCGCGCCGAAGCCTCACCGACCAGTGCACTGCTTCATCTGATTATCGAACCGACTCAGCTCACGCCGAGCCAGTCGATTTCCCAGGCTCGGGCTCAGGCTTCGCCCAAGTAGCTGGCTCGCAGCTCCGGATTGGCCATAAGCGCATCCGCGGTGTCGTCAAGCACCACACGGCCGGTCTGGAGTACCCAGCCACGATCGGCGATCGAGAGTGCCATATTGGCGTTTTGCTCGACCATGAAGATGGCAACACCCTCTGAATGAATCTGTTGGATCAACTCGAAGTTGGTCTGCACGAGCGCCGGAGCAAGACCCATCGACGGCTCATCCATGAGCAGCACGCGGGGTCGAGACATCAGGGCGCGGCCCATGGCCACCATCTGCTGCTCGCCACCGGAGAGGGTCCCCGACTTTTGGCTGAGCCGCTCCTTCACACGGGGGAACATGTCGTAGATGCGTTCGAGATCTTCCTCGATGCCGTCGCGGTCGTTGCGGAGGTAGGCCCCGAGTTCGAGGTTTTCCTTCACACTCAGACGCTTGAACAGCCGCCGGTTTTCCGGAACCATCGTGATGCCGCGCTCGACGCGATACGAGGTGGGCTTGTGGTTGACCACTTCGCCGTCGAGGACCACTTCGCCAGTGGTGGGGGTGACCATGCCGAGCAGAGTCTTCAGGGTGGTGGACTTGCCGGAAGCATTGCCGCCCAGCAAGCAGACGAGCTCACCCGGATAGATGGCCAGGTCGACATCCTTCAAGATGTGGACCGCTCCATAGTGCGTGTTGATACCGCGGAACTCGAGAAGGGCTGTGCCCTTGTCGTCGCTCATGATTTCTCCTCCACGGGACGGCCGAGATACGCCTCGACCACGTTCGGGTCGGTCGAGACATCCTCGAACGATCCCTGGGCGATGGTTTCGCCATGGTCAAGAACAACAACACGGTCGGAGACGTCGCGCACCACACCCATGTCGTGCTCGATCATCACGATCGTGAAGCCCCACTCACTCCGGAGTTGACCGATGAGCTTGGTCAGCTCCACGGACTCGACCGGGTTCATGCCGGCGACAGGCTCGTCGAGCAGCAGTAACTGCGGCTTCGTGGCCATCGCCCGAGCGATCTCGAGCCGACGACGGTTCGCGTAGGACAACACCGATGCGGTTTGATGAAGCCGGTAGCCGGTGAGGCGGGTGCCGAAGAACCCGAGCACTTTCTCGCCGTGTTCTTGGATTTCACGTTCTTCATCGCGAAAGGCACGGGTGTTGAAGAGCGAACCGAAGATGCCTTGCTTCGTGCGGCAGTGCTGCGCCACCATGACGTTTTCCAGGATGGTCATGTTCGCGAAGAGCCGCACGTTCTGGAAAGTACGAGCGATACCTCGGGCGGTGACCTGGTTGGGGTCGAGCCCAAGCAGTGATTCGCCCTTGAACAAGATGTCGCCGGACGAGGGTGTGACCATGCCTGAGATCATGTTGAAGAAGGTGGTCTTGCCGGCGCCATTGGGGCCGATCACCGAAACGATCTCGCCTTCATCGACGTGGAAGTCGAGATGGCTGAGGGCGTCGAGGCCACCGAAGCTAACGCTCAGGTCGGTGATGGTGAGGAGACGTTCGCCGCTCATGCGGGGGCCACCTCTCCCTCGACCGTCGATCCATCGTCGTCGTCGATCTCCCCCTTCAACCATGCGTCTTGGAGGAACTCGTCTTGGTGGAGCTCGCGACTACGTCGGGCGTTCGGCACCAAACCTTCGGGCCGCTTCAGCATCATCCACACGAGGAGAGCGCCATAGATCAGCAGCTTAAACTCGGAGAATTCGGCAAGTAAACCAGGCTGGTTGGGACCACCCAGAACACCGATCAGCACAACTGCGCCAGCGATGACACCAGCGATGCGGCCCATGCCGCCCACAATTACGACCACGAGGATCACGATCGAGACCAGCACCTTGAAGCTGGTCTCGAACACCGAGCCAACCTTGGCGGCGAAGATTGCACCGGAGAACGCGGCCAGGATAGCGCCAACCACGAAGGCCATGAGCTTCACGTTGACCGTGTTGACACCCATTGCCTCAGCGACGGATTCGTCCTCGCGCACGGCCATCCAAGCCCGCCCAAGACGGGAGCGTTCGAGCCGCCAGCTCATGTAAATTGCGATGGCGCAGAAAAAGGCCACCAGATAGAAGACGGCTTGCGGGTTGATGCCGCGAACTTCGGTCAAGCCAAAGATCTGAGCCCCAGGGATACTGGTGATGCCCTGGGCGCCACCCGTGAGACCGCTCGCCCAGTCGGAGCGGACAGTGAGACGAATGATCTCACCGAACCCGAGGGTGACGATGGCGAGATAGTCGCCGCGCATACGGATCACCGGCGCACCGATGAAGAGGCCAGCGATACAGGCCATGAAGACGACAATGATGACCGCGACGATCCATGGAAGTTCGGGCGAGAAGGCGGGTGAACTCGGGGAGGTGAGGATAGCGGTGGTGTAACCGCCCACCGCAAAGAAGGCCACGTAGCCAAGGTCGAGAATGCCGGCAAGACCAACCACGATGTTGAGGCCGAGTGCCAGCAGCAAGAAGAGTCCGACGTTCGCCAGCAGTTCGTTGGTGAGCTTGCCGAGGAACATCGGCAAGATGACGACCGCCGCCGCGGTCAGGAGCAGCAGACCCGTATTGGCCTTCTGCCGTTCGGCACCCTTGAGCGCGTCGTAGCGCTCCTTCACCTCGGCGGTCTTGATCCGACCGATCAGTGAGTAGCCCACGGCAACAACGATAACGATGACGACGCCCGCCACGGTCAGGCCGCCGCGCTTGGCGAACATCAGGTCGAACAGCCATTCGAGACGGAAGCCCTCCGAAATGTCGTCGAGCGCGGCTTCGAGTGCGGCGACAAGGATCACCGCGACGATCGATGCCATCACGGAGCGGCGCACCGCGGCAGGGACAACCTGTGCCAGTCCGCCCATCGCTCCGAGGCTGACAGAGATCAGGACCCAGTAGAGCGCGCCGGTGCCGACGCTCTGACCAAAGGTCAGGATCTCGAGAAGGTCGTCGTTCCAGTTGACGAGCGGGTCGCTGAGATCGCGGGTATCGAGCAGCCAGATCAGCCCGCTGAGCCCGAGGCCGCCGATCAAACCAACAGCCGCGCCCGCAACAACTTCGCGGGCCCCCTTGGCATGGCTGGCCATACCTTCGAGCACTACCTCGCGAGTGACGAGGCCGCCCAGCGCCAGGGGCAACCAGAGCAGAACCAAGTAGCCCATGCTGAGGTATTGCTCGATCACGATCTTGCGGTCGAGCTTGTCGGGCATATCGGTGAGCGACACGAACAGCAGTGCGGCAGCAAGGATCAGTCCGAAGCGGACCACCTTGCGCCAGTCCTGGTCGAAGGCCGATCGGGGCGGGGAGACGAGTGATTCGCTCATGCGCGATCCTCCGACGAGAGACGCTCTCCGAAGAGGCCGGTGGGCTTCACCAGGAGCACGAAGATGAGCACCAGGAACGCGACGGCGTCCTTGAGCTGTGTATGGCCGGTCACTCCGAGCGGCTCGAGCACAAGCTGCGGGGCGAGCGACTCGGAGCTGCCGAGAGTGAGTCCGCCCGCCATGGCCCCGCCGAGGTTGCCGATGCCACCAACAACTGCGGCACTGAACGCCTTGATGCCAGGTAGGAAGCCGGTGAACTCGGTCACCGAGCCGAAGAGAATGCCCCAGAGAATGCCGGCGACACCGGCCATTGCGCCGCCAACAGCGAATGTGGTGACGATCGTGCGATCGACGTCGATGCCCATCAGCGAAGCGATCTCTTTGTCTTCCGCGACGGCCCGCATGGCCTTGCCGGTTTTGGTGCGTTCGACGAGGTACCAGAGCGCCCCCATCGAGATCGCGGCGACAACAAGGACGACGACTTTCTTGCCTTCAATGCCCAACACCGGCACGTCGTCACGCAGCCAGTCCGGGAGCCGCGGGTAGTTCTTGGCACCCGGTCCGAGGAGCACGGCGGAGGTGTTCTGGATGAAGAACGACACGCCGATCGAGGTGATTAACGGAATCAGGCGGGGTGCACCGCGAAGGGGGCGATAGGCGATGCGCTCCATGATGACGGCAGTGGCGGTGGAGCAGAGCACCGAGACGACCACCGCAATTAGGATCGCTAGGATGAAGTTGCTCTCCCAGAGCCCGCCTTCGGCGAGCTTGGTGGACGTGATCATGCCGGTCATCGCCCCGACCATGAACACTTCGCCATGGGCGAAGTTGATGAATCCCAGCACGCCGTAGACCATCGAATAGCCGAGGGCGATCAAGCCGTACATCGAGCCTTGCGAAAGGCCGGAGATGACGAGGTCCTTGAGTGCTTCCCACGACAATCGAGTGGCGTCTTCATTCACCGTTCGGGCAAAGAAATTGTCGGGATCAATCTGCTGGCCGATGAACGCCGCCAGTCCCACAATCACAAGCGTGCTGAGAGCGACGCGCAGAAAAGTCAAAAACCAGTCGACACCAGTTTTGGACGCCGCTCTGCTCCGCAGTGTGGTGGTCAAGGTTCCCCTCCAAGGTCACCAGCGAAGGCCATAGGCTAACTCATGTGTGACCAATTTTATACCATACGAAAACGCGAGCGGCCCGGGCCTCCGCAGTGGAGGCCCGGGCCGCTGAAACAACAATTTTTGGTGACTACTACGGGGCGTACTCGAAGACCACGTTGGCCTTCGAAGTCTCGATGTCAGCCGAGCTTTCGTGTTGGATCACGGTGATCTTCTGTGATCCACAGTCGCCGAACCCATCACAGCTGATGGTGCCAATGACACCGGAGTAACCGGAGATGCCATTGAGGTGCTCACGCACGCCAGCCTTGTCGATGACGAGGTTGCCGTCGACAACGCTGCTGGCCGCCGTAATGGCGTCGAGGAGCATCGCAGTGGCGTCGTAGCTGTGACCCCAGAAAGGCGCCGACGGCGGCTCGCCGTGGGTCTCTTCGTAGGCAGCGAGGACAGCGTCAGCGGTCTGGCCGGTGGACTGGTTGGTGTTGGTGCCGAAGCGGACGTCAGGACCCGAGAAGTAGATGCCCTCGGACTGCGGCAGCTCCATGAAGCCGTCGACCAAGAGGCCATCAGCAGCGAGGAGCTGGGTATCTTCGAGACCGTCAATGCCGCCAGCCTGATCGGCAATAAAGTCACCAGCGGGCTGGAAGATCGGGAAGAACAATGCCTGCGGGCTACCCGCGGCAACCTCAGTGAGGACCGGCACCATGTCGGCGTCGTCCTTGTTCACACCGGTGAAACCGGTCATTTCGCCACCGAGCTCTTCGAACGCGTCGGCGAATGCCTGAGCGAGACCCTGGGTGTAGGGGTCGCCGTCGTGGATCGCTGCAGCGGTGGTGAGCTCCAGGTCGTTGAACACGAACTCTGCCATGGCAGCGCCCTGGAAGAGATCGTTGTGAGCGGTGCGGTAGTAACCCACGCTGTAGTTCTCGCCAGCGGTGCCGAGGAGATCAGAGGTGAGCGCAGGCGAGGTGTTCGAGCCCGAGATCATGACGATTCCGTTTTCACCAATGAGCGGAGCAGCAGCGGTGGCTGCGCCCGAGCATGAGGTGCCGATCACGCCGACTATCTGCTCGTCCGCAACGATCTGCTGTGCGGCAGCCTGGCCACCTTCAGCAGAGCAAAGGTCGTCCAGACCCTGGCCGGAGGTGACATCAAAGCCATGGATCTGGCCATAGTCAGCAACGGCGAGTTCGACAGCGCGCTGGTTGGGCACACCAAGGAAGGCCACGTCGCCGGTGATGGCGTTGAGTGAACGGATCTGAACTTCAGCACCCTCTTCGACCGTGATGGTTCCGAGGGAACCGTCGCCGAGTGAGTCGCCGCCGCCGCCGCCAGTTTCCGTGTCGTCATCATCACCGCATGCTGCGGCGACGAGCGAGAAGGAAAGCAGCAACGCGAGCATCATGATGATCCTGCGTGAAAGCTTCATTATTTGTTCCCCTCCATAGGGATAGAAATACGCGGACGAACGGCTCCGCGAAAGACCGAAGTATTGATCGGGTAAGTGTAGGCGAATGACCTTCGACTTTCCGCACATCTCCGTATCGACGGTGACGCTGTGTGGTTTTGCCACCACACGCGGGTTACGCGGTGCGGACCACAATCTCGTCGACCGGCCCGACGAGGCCGGTGTAGAACGCGCCAAACTCCGCGTACTTCGCAGACGCTGTGTCGTAGCGCATTGTGTAGACGGTGTCCTTCAAGTCATCGAGGTTGACGCCGAAGAGTGTGACGCCCCATTCCCAATCGTCGAGGCCGGCTGCCGCGGTGATGAGCTGCGTGATCCGCCCGGCGAACTTCCGACCGGAGGTGCCGTGCTCCATCATGAGCGCCTTGCGATCGTCGAATTCGAGCTCGAACCAGTTCTGATCGACATTGCGGCGTTTACTCATCGGGTAGAAGCACCAGGCGTTCTTCCCTTCCGGGGGGAGCTCCGGATAGAGGCGCATGTTAGCCATTTCCTCGGGCAGCCCTTGGGCGTACTCCGAGAGTTCCGTGATCGACACGAAGCTGTCGACAATTGCGAGACCGGCGCCGACAAGGGCAGTCTGCAGATCGCGGAGACGCCATACGTCGGCGTGTAACGCCATGAAACAGAGCGACGCCTTATGGCCAAGGACGGCGACGGAGACAACCTGCATCTCGTCGGCCTGCGCGGCCTGAACCGCGGCAATGACCGCATCATCATTTGTGGCAGGTGTGCGTTCGCAGAAGAGATGGACGACGGCGACGCCCTCGGAGGTAATGACGGGATCGGGCATAGGAGAAGTCTAGAGACCTCAGCCCAGAGCACTAGCGTCGGCGGTTATGAGCAGAAGCACCCACCAAGCGTTGGCTGATGAGCGCAACGCCGACATCGAGATCTACATCAACGGCGAATTTTTCCCGAGAGCCGAGGCGAAGGTGTCGGTCTTCGACAGTGGCTTCCTCGTCGGCGACGGCATCTGGGAAGGCATCCGACTTCATCACGGCGTATTCGCCCACCTCGACCGTCACCTCGACCGACTCTTCGCGAGTGCGGCCGCGATAGCGCTCGACATCGGCCTCGACCGCGACGGCGTGACCGCGGCGCTGCGGGCCACCGTCGACCGCAACAACATGGACGACATGGTCCACATTCGCCTCATGGTCACCCGAGGCGACAAGAAGACACCATCGCAGCATCCGTCGAACAACATCGGCGGACCGAACATCGTGATCATCGCCGAACACAAGGCCGCCGATCCCGACGTGCGCGACAAGGGCATCTCCCTTTTCACCGCGACGGTTCGTCGACCGCCGCCCGACACGCTCGACCAGAAGCTGAACTGTCACTCGAAGCTCCACGAAGTGATCGCACTGATCCAAGCCACAAACGCGGGCGCCGACGAAGCCTTGATGCTCGACCCCACCGGTGCGGTCGCCACGTGTAACGCCACCAACTTCTTCATCATCAACAAGGGCCAGCTCTGGACATCCACCGGCCAGTACAACCTCAACGGCATCACCTCGGCGCTCATTTGCGAGGTGGCCAAGGCGGCCGGCATCCCCGTGCACAAAGTCCCGTACTCGCTGACCGATGTGTACGCGGCCGACGAAGCATTCGTCACCGGCACCTTCGGCGGACTCACCCCGGTCCACACCATCGACGGCCGGACCATCGCCGACGGCGCCCAAGGGCCGATGACCATTCGTCTGCGCGAGCTTTACGAAGCAGCGATCGCCGCCGAGGTCGCTCAGCCATGAAACCCGCGGAAGACGACCGCGGTCCGGGTAGGCAGAATGTGAAACGTATTCAGTGCTGGTCGGGCCCCCGCAACATCTCGACCGCGCTCATGTACTCGTGGCGTCAGCGGGCCGACACCACGGTGTACGACGAGCCGTTCTACTCGCACTATCTGTCGATCGATGACCGATCACATCCGGGCGTGGCGGCCACGATGGCAACACAGTCCGCCGATGCCGACGAGGTGATCAGCGACGTCATCCTTGGCCCGTGCGACACGCCCGTCTACTACCTCAAGCAGATGGCCCATCATCTGAAGGGCGTCGATCGCAGTCACCTGCGCCACACCGAGAACATCCTCCTGTGCCGCGACCCGCGGGAGATGCTGGCCTCGCTGTCCGTCCAGTTGCCCACCTGCGACCTCACTGACACGGGTCTCACGGAATCAGTCGAGTTGCTCGATGCGGTTCTCGCCGAGGGCGGCTTGCCGCTGGTGATCGAGTCGCAGGCGCTCCTGCGCGATCCGGCCGGCGTGCTCAGCCAAGTGTGTGATCACGTTGGCATCACATTCGACCCCGCGGTGCTGTCGTGGCCGGCCGGCCCGAAGCCCGAAGACGGCGCGTGGGCCCAGTACTGGTACGACAACGTCCACAAGTCCACCGGGTTTGCCCCGTACCAACCGACGGGCCACCCGGTGCCCGACCGGCTCCAGCCGATACTCGAAGAAGCCATGCCGCTCTTCGACCGACTGAGCCAATTTGCGGTGAGTTCTCCAGATTCCAGTTAGCCTTTAGGGGTTAACTACTGGCATTGGTCAAGACTGACCTGCCAGTTCTGGAGGAGGAATCCAATGAAGATCAAACAAAGCCGTATCGTGCGGCTCTTTGCGGTGCTGTTGGCCGTAGGTCTGCTCGCGACCGCGTGCGGCGACGATGACGACGCCGCTGTCGAAGGCAACGACCTTGGGGGCCGCACGGTCACCGTTGGTGTCGAAAACGCGTACCTTCCGTTCAACTACGTTCCGGTCGGCGAAACCGACGGAGAGGGTTGGGACTACGACGCTTGGCGCGAAATCTGCCGTATCGCCAACTGCGAAGCCGAATTCGTCGTTGCCGGTTGGCCGGCAGTGATCGATCAGGTCGCTCAAGGCGAAATCGACACTGCGGCCGATGGCATCTCAATCACCGATGAGCGCAAAGAAATCGTTGCGTACTCGCAGTCCTACATGACCGTCGACCAGAAGTTCGTCGTTGCCAAGGGCGAAGATCGTTACGCCACGACCGACGACATCATCAACGGCGACGCCGTGATCGGCACCCAGGTCGGCACCACCAACTTCGAGCTGGCTCAGACCCTTCTGGGCGGCGACGACCGCATCAACGCCTACGACCAGTTCGGTCTGGCAATTCAGGCGCTCATCGCAGGCGACGTCGACGCCGTCATCATTGATGACGCCGCTGGCCAGGGCTACGTCGGTCAAAACGCTGACGCTGTCGAACTGATCGACGGCGCCCTTCAGGCCGATCCGCTCGGCTTCATCTTCTCGCTCGATAGCGATCTCATCCCGGCCGTTGACGCCGCGATCGACGAGATGCGTTCCAGCGGATTCCTGCAGGAGCTTGGCGAGGTGTACTTCACCGACTCCTTCACCGTCACCTACGACGACATAGAGGGCTGATCCAGCAAGTCAAACAGTGATAGGAGTGCGCCAGGCCCTGGGCCTGGCGCACTCTGCGTTTTCGGGGAGACGAGATGAACAGAACTGACGCTGCAGTCGACCGGACCGAGCGGACTGATAAACACAATCGGCTGCGCTCGAAGGGCGATTTCCCGTGGTGGCTGATCGTAATGGTCGGGATAATTGCGTTGATGGCGTTCGCCATCCTCACAAACGAGCATTACCAAGAGGCCTGGGAGAACATCATCCCCGGTCTGAAGATCACGCTCTATCTCACGGTGGGGTCGTTCGTTGTTGCCATGCCGCTCGGCCTTCTCATCGGCATGGGCCGGCTCTCGCGCAATCGCCTGATCAACACGTTGTCGCAGGTGTACATCGAGTTCATCCGCGGCATGCCCATGCTTGTATGGATCTTTGTCGTGGCCTTCGTGTTGACGCCCGACTTCGCCGACCTCATCGGTGTAAAGACCCGCGATATCGACGAGATCTACCGAGGCGCGGCGGCACTCTGTCTCTTCTACGCCGCCTTCATCGCGGAGGTCGTACGCGCCGGCGTTCAGTCCGTCGATCAAGGTTCGATCGAAGCCGGCTACGCCACGGGCCTCAGTCGATGGCAAGTCACCCGTTTCATCACGCTGCCCCAAGCGCTTCGCCACTCTCTTCCCGCCCTTGGTAACGACTTCATCGCGCTGATGAAGGACACCTCGTTGGTGTCGGTTCTGGCGGTCAACGAACTGACCCAAGAGGCCCGCATCTACCTTGGTTCGTCGTTTCGAACCCGCGAGTCGTACTTCATTCTCGCGGTGCTCTACGTCGCACTGACGCTCGCACTCAGCCTTCTGCTCCAGTGGTGGGAACGCCGCCTCCGGATCCCAGGGCGGACGAGCGACTAACCGTCGACATAGATCGTCAGCGAGCCGTCGCGGGCAAAACCGGCCAGCTGCAGGCCAGCCCGCTCGGCGGTGGCCACGGCCAATGCCGTCGGCGCACTCACGGCAACAAGGGCCCGGAAGCCGGCGGCCCACGCTTTGTGGACCAGCTCGAAACTGGCGCGTCCGCTGACCACTACACCTCGTCCGGTGAGTGGCACCTTGCCGTCAAGCAGGCTTCTCCCAACCAGCTTGTCGACCGCGTTGTGACGACCAACGTCTTCGCGCACAACCGACAGGGAGCCATCGAGTTCGACGATGCCAGCGGCATGCACCGCACCAGTCGCTTCGAAGAGATCTTGCGAGGGACGCAGAAGGTCCGGCGCTTCGGCCAGAACCTGCCAGTCGACTCGGTCGCCGACGACCGGCTCGAGCCGGGCGGCCAACTCATCAATGTTGTCAGTGCCGCAGAACCCACACGAGGAGGTGGTGGTCGCAAGGCGGGGCACCGGCTCGGGAGCCTTTCCCGCAGTCGACACCGTCACGATGTTGAACGCGGACGCGGCCGCCGATCCGTTGGCGCAGTACTTCACCTCGACAACCGGGTGACCGTCGAGAAGGCCTTCGTTGTGGCAGAACCCAACCGCCAGTTCGAAATCATTTCCCGCTGTGCGCATGGTGGTGGCGACCCGAATGCCGTCGAGCTCGATCGCCAGCGGTTCCTCGGTGGCCAGCATCGCCGGCCGCCGGCCCGCGTCGCGCTCGGCGGGCGACCAGTGTCGCACCAGACGGCGCTCAGAACGGGATCGGGGACTCACTCGGGTCAGCGTAGAGCTACCGTGCCGCCATGACCCGCCTTGGCGCAATGCTCACCCGCAACCACGCACCGGAGGACCTGCCCAACCTTGCGAAGGCGATGGCTCCGGGACTCGATGAACTCTGGATCATCGAGGACCTGAACTTCGCCGGCGGCATCAGCCAACTCATGGCCGTGCTCGCGGCGACCGACAACGACGCGAGTGGCCGGCCTCGAGTTGGCCACGGCATCGCGCCCGCTCCCTTCCGCAATCCGGCCGCCCTCGCGATGGAGTGGGCCACGGTCGAACATCTCTACCCCGGTCGCCTGATCGGCGGCATCGGCCACGGCGTGCCCGACTGGATGGACCGCGTCGGCGAGGGCGTCCCCTCTCGCCTGGGCCTGCTACGCGACACGATCCTGTCGACCAAACAGATCCTCGCCGGCGGCTCGGCTTCGTACCACGGCACCAACGTGCACATCGACGATGTCGAGCTCGTGTTCCCGCCCACGGCGGAGATCCCCGTCCTGGCCGGCGTTACCGGACCGAAGTCACTTCATCTCTCCGGCGAGGTCGCCGACGGCACAGTGCTGCCCGAGGGCTTCACCGCCGATCGCATCGCGGACGCCCGGGCTCGCACGAACGCCGGGCGCGAAGCGGCCGCCCGAACCGACCCTCACTACCTCACCGTGTTCGTCACCTTCTACTGCGGCGATGTCACCCAGCTACCGCCTCCGCCACCCGGCGTCCCACTCGACGGCTTCGCAGTGGAAGGGCCCACAGTCGGCGACGTGATCGAACCGCTACAGCAACTCATCGACGCGGGCGCCGACAGTCTCATCATCATTCCGTTTGGCAACGAAGCTGAGCAGACGCGTCTGCTCGCGAAAGAAATTCGTCCCCGGCTCAGCCCCGGGTGAGCTCGGCCCGCAAGTGATGGGTGAGCGGTTGGCCCATCGCGGCCATCCACATCTCCGTCACCAACGAGTCGCCCACCACTTCAATGCGGCGGCGTACTTCGGTGATCGGCTTTGCCGTGCGAGTGCCCTCGACGCGCTCGGTGCGCATGTCGACCACGATTGATCCGCCGACTTCGGCGACTGAACCGATGTGGATCTCCACGACGCCGGTCGGCTGAGTGAGCACGAGCTCCATCACCGAATGCGGCTGGGGGCGGAGATAGCCGACCTCCGTGTGGAGCGGCGCATCACTTTGCTGATCGCGGGTGCGTTGCGTCATCGACAAGAACGGCTTGCCGACATGACCAAATGTGAGTTCCTCGAGATACGAAAAGTCGGGGATTGTCGGGTAATGACCTTCGCCCGGGCCACGCCAGGTTCCGATCATCGGGGCAAGGGCCTCGCAGGCCGCATGAAGTTCTGCGTCAGTACTCATCGCTCAGCACGCTACCGAGTTACCAGCGCCTCATCGACCACCCCTGGCGCCAACCACACCCCGCCCAAAACGATCTCTGTCCCGTTTCGCGCCATCGACGGCGCGAAACGGGACAGAGATTCGTAGGGCGAGGAAATCGGCGTGTGGCCGAAGACTCGATACTCGCTAGAAGTCCATGTCGGGCATGCCGCCCATGCCACCGTCTTCAGGGGCATCGGCGATGACCGCTTCGGTGGTAAGGAACAGCGCCGCAATCGAGGCTGCATTTTGCAGCGCCGAGCGGGTGACCTTCGCGGCATCGATGATGCCCGATTCGACCATGTCGACGTATTCGCCGGTCGCGGCGTTGAGGCCCATGTTGCCTTCGAGGCTGCGCACCATGTCGACGACGACGCCACCCTCGAGACCAGCGTTGATGGCGATCTGGGTGAGCGGGCTTTCGAGGGCCTTGGCAACAATCCGAGCGCCGACCTTTTCGTCATCACCCTTGATCTTGCCCATCGCGGCGAGCACCGCGGCCTGCGCACGAATCAGGGTGGTACCGCCACCGGCGACCACACCTTCTTCGATCGCAGCCTTGGTGGTGGACACGGCATCTTCGATGCGGTGCTTCTTTTCCTTGAGCTCCACCTCGGTGGCTGCGCCGACCTTGAGAACGGCGACGCCGCCCGACAGCTTGGCGAGACGCTCTTGCAGCTTCTCGCGGTCGTAGTCGGAATCGGTGTTCTCGATTTCCGCCTTGATCTGGTTGATCCGACCGCCAACGTCGGCCTGATCGCCAGCGCCTTCGATGACTGTGGTTTCGTCCTTAGTGACAACAACCTTGCGAGCCTCACCAAGCATGTCGAGTTCGACCGCTTCGAGCTTGAGGCCAACCTCTTCGCTGATGACCTGGCCACCGGTGAGGATGGCGATGTCTTGCAGCATGGCCTTACGACGCTCGCCAAAGCCAGGGGCCTTGACCGAGACGGAGGTGAAGGTGCCGCGGATCTTGTTGACGACGAGTGTGGCGAGTGCTTCGCCCTCGATGTCTTCAGCAATGATCAGGAGCGGACGGCTCGACTGCATGACCTTCTCAAGGACCGGGACGAGATCGCGCACCGCGGTGATTTTCGAACCGACGAGGAGGATGTAGGGGTTGTCGAGCACGGCTTCCATGCGCTCGGCATCAGTGACGCTGTAGGGCGAGATGTAGCCCTTATCGAAACGCATGCCCTCGACAAAGTCGAGATCGAGACCAAAGGTCTGACCCTCTTCGACTGTGATCACGCCGTCCTTGCCCACCTTGTCGATGGCCTCAGCGATTGTGGCACCGATCTCGGGGTCGGCCGACGAGATGGCGGCGACGTTGGAGATCTGATCCTTGTTCTCGGAGACATCCTGCGAGTTCTCACGGATGCTCTCGACAGCAACCACAACGGCCTGTTCGATGCCACGCTTGATCGACATCGGGTTCGCGCCGGCCGCAACGTTGCGCAGGCCTTCGTGAACCATCGACCACGCAAGCACGGTGGCGGTGGTGGTGCCGTCGCCGGCAACATCGTCAGTCTTCTTGGCGACTTCCTTGACCAGCTCAGCGCCGATCCGCTCGAAGGGATCCTCGAGCTCGATCTCCTTCGCGATGGACACACCATCGTTGGTGATCGTGGGAGCGCCCCACTTCTTATCCAGAACCACATTGCGGCCCTTGGGGCCGAGGGTGACACGCACCGCATCGGCCAGCTGGTTCATGCCAGCTTCAAGGCCACGTCGGGCCTGCTCATCGAACTGAATCGTCTTAGCCATCATTCCTCCGGAAAAGAGATTGAACATCGTTGGCACTCTCGTGCCGAGACTGCTAATTCAATCCGCGAGGTGGAGGATTCGCAACCGGCAACCCTCCGAGTTGCGACAAATTTGGCTCCGTCGAATTTACGGCGACGCCCAAATCAGCAGCCTCCGGCCCCCACGAGGTCAGCCTCCGGCGACGGCGGGGACGATTGACAACGTCTCGCCAGCGGGCACGGCAGTGCCGAGTCCATCAAGGAAGCGCACATCGTCGTCGCTCACAAAGACGTTGACGAATCGGCGCAGCGATCCCTCGTCATCAAGAATCCGCTCCTTGAAACCCGGATGCGCACCCTCAAGGTTGTCGAGCACCTCAGTGACCGTTGCGCCCTCGACCGCAATTTCGGCCTCACCAGCGGTGAGCGTACGAAGGGTGGTGGGGACTCGAACGGTGACCGACATGGCGGGACTCCTCAGTAATTTCAACGGAATAGGCTATTCCTGTAAATCCCGACCAACTTTATCGGGATAAGGGTTCGGGAACCAACTAACAGTTCTTCGGGAGAAGGGTTTAGTCCCGGTTCCCGGCAGACGATGTCAACGAAACAGCACCTCGGCGACGCGACCATCAGTCTCCGCCGCCGCCCTGCCGCGAGCTAAGCCACCAGACGCTGATCTAGGCTGACGGGTGGAGATGGAACGACGCACCCCGCCAGCCAAGCCCAACAAGCGAATCCGCAGTGGCCTGCCGCTGCCCGCTCGCATCGCGATCGGCGCGCTCGCCGTCTTTGGCGCCATCACGCTCGTCAGTTGGGTGATCGCCTCGCTGCTTGGCATCGTGAAGATCGCGCTGCTGATTGTCGTGATCATCAGCCTCGGCGGATGGGCGATCAGCGCAAAGGGTTCTCGCTGATCCAGGCCGCGGTGGCTTCGGCGACACACGTCAACGTCTCTTTCATCGCTCGATCCGGGCCGAACATCGCGGAGAGGTCGACAACCGGGAACGACGTCGAGACATCCGTATCGGCCTGGCCGACGATCGCGAAACACGGTCGACCAGCAGCAGCCGCTAGCTCCGCGACGCCACCGACCACCTTGCCCTCGAAGCTCGTGGCATCGAGCCGACCCTCACCGGTGATGACAAGATCTACGGCTTCGATCTGGTCGTAGAGCTCGACCGCTTCAGCAATCAGCGTGAAGCCGTCGTGCAACGTTGCTCCCGCAGTAACGAGTCCGCCCGCGAGTCCACCGGCGGCGCCCGACCGATCGAGGGCGGTCACGTCGACGCCGTGTTCGTCGAGGTACACCTGCGCCAGACGCTCAAGCCGGCGCTGGAGCAACTTTCGTTGGGCGGGCGACGCGCCCTTCTGCGGGCCGAACACTTCCGCGGCATCAAGAAATCGGGTGCGTACATCGCACGCGACGTCGAGGTCGACACCGCGATATCGACCCACCGGCGCCATGGCCCGCAACGCGCCGAGACCGCCATCGGTGGTCGCCGATCCGCCGAGGCCGATGATGACTTGTTTCGCCCCGGCCTCAACGGCATGAGCAATCAGTTCACCTGTTCCTTCCGTTGAGGCCTCCATTGGATCGTTGCCACCGAGGCCACCCGCCAGCGTCAGGCCGGAGGCATGAGCCATCTCAATCACCGCTACACCCCGACGCACTCGCCACGGCGCCTCCACCAACTCGCCGAGCGGCCCTGTCACGGTGGTGACCCGATTCGAGCCGCCAAACGCATCAAGCGTGCCCTCTCCCCCATCCGCCATCGGTTGTATACAGACCTGGCCGCCAACGCCTTCAACCGCAGCCGCGACGGCACCGCCGATCTCGCGGGCCGTGGCCGTTCCACGGAACTTGTCGGAACAAACGAGGACCTTCATCGCGCCCATGTTGCCCCATGCCCAGCGGCACAACGATCCGGCCGCTGCCGCCTTCCCGTTCGCCCCTCCTTTTGACAGACGGCCCGGCCACTAGGTTTGGCGCGGTGTCGTCGCCCGTGGTGCTCGTTTCGAATCGTGGTCCGCTGTCGTTTCTTGAGGACGGTGGCGAACTCGTCGCAACGCGTGGAGGCGGCGGACTCGTGTCCGGCCTTGCGCCACTTGTCGCTGGCACCGACACAATCTGGATCGCCGCCGCACTCACCGACGCCGACCGAACGGCCGCTACACGCGGTGTGATCGAGGCTGATGGTCTCCGCGCTCGCACGCTCGCGATCGACCCCGCGATCATGGCGAAGTCCTACGACGTCGGCTGCAACGTCATGCTCTGGTTTCTTTACCACGGGCTCCGCGACCTGAGCCGACGCCCGATTATCGACCGCCGCTTCCGCGAAGCATGGGACGCCTACCGGTCGTACAACCACTCGTTCGCCGAGGTCGTCCGTGCCGAATCACCCGACGGCGCCACCGTGCTGGTGCAGGACTACCACCTCGCGCTTCTCGGGCCAATGGTCCGAGAAGCTCGGCCCGACCTTCGGACCGTCCACTTCTCCCACACGCCGTTTGCATCGCCGCTTCAGATTCGCGTCCTGCCCCACGACATCGCATGGGAGCTCCTCGAGGGAATGGCCGGCCACGATGCCTGCGGCTTCCACTCGCAGCGTTGGGCCAACGATTTCCAAGCGTGTTGTCGTGAAGTGCTCGGTCGCGAGCCCCGCACCTTCGTGTCTCCGCTCGTGCCCGACGCCGACGACATCCGAGGCGTGGCCCAGAGCGATCGATGCAACAACGAGGTGGCGGTCATCAACTCAGAGCTCGGTGACCGCCGCCTGATCGTGCGGGTCGACCGCATCGAACTCTCCAAGAATCTGCTTCGCGGCTTCCGGGCCTACGACCAAATGCTGGCCGATCGGCCCGACCTCCGCGGCACCGTCGTATTCCGTGCGCTCGGTTACCCCTCACGCGAGGGTCTGCCCGAATATCTCGCCTACCGCGCCGAGATCGAGGCGCTGACCGACGTAATCAATCGACGCTGGCGAACCGACGACTGGGAACCCATCGAACTGGACCTCGTCGACGACTTCCCCAAATCCATCGCCCACCTCCGCCGCTACGACGTGTTGATGGTGAACCCAATCCGCGACGGTCTGAACCTGGTCGCGAAGGAAGGACCGTTGGTCAACGAACACAACGGCACCGTGGCGCTCAGCCGCGAAGCAGGCGTGCGCGACGAGCTCGCCGGAGCCGTGCGAACCGTGAACCCCTACGACAGCACCGACCAGGCGCTCGCGCTGGCCGAGGCGCTCGACATGGACACCTCCATCCGAGCCGAACAGTCGGCCGAGGTTCGTCGTCGCTCCGAATCAAGCAACCCCGCCGACTGGTTGAACGATCAGCTCGCCGCGGCGACGGCCTGACCTATTTGTTGCCTGGTGCCGAGATTGCGGCGGCCAGGATCTGTCGCAGTAGTTTCTCCGCACCGGCCGGACCGTCAACCACTATGTCCGCTCGGCTCCGAAGAATCGGCGGCGCTTCCGCGGAGTCGATGGCTACTCGCAGCGTCGCTACGCCGAGGCCCGCCAGTTCGTCAAGACCGTCGAACGCCAGAAGGTCGCCGAGGTCATCGCCGAGATAGGCGACGGGGTCGAGGTCTTCCGCCAGCTCCACGAGGGCCGTACCCTTGTCGCGCTTGATCGGCGGATGAAGCTCGAACGAGTGCTTCGCCGGGCGCGGTTCCAGACCCGTCTGCTCCGCCTTCTCAGCAACCCATTGCCGCATCGGCGGCGCCAGGTCGGCATCGCTTCGATAGTGAATCGTGAGAGAGAGACCCTTGGGTTCGACCACGGCCGCACCAAAGGTTTGAGTGGCTTCCTCGACCAGTTCGCGCACGGTTGCCCGATAAGACTCAGCCTCGTGGAGGGTGTGATGAACTCCCCGCTCGCGCCATTCGAGACCGTAAAGACCCACAATGTCGACCTGCGGCGGCACCATGGCATCGATGTAGCCGACCGGTCGCCCGGAGATGACGGTCACTCGGCCCAGCTGTGCGCTTAACTCGATGAGCAGGTCGGCGACGCCCGCACGAATACGGGCCACGTTGGGGTCTGGAACAATGTCGGCGAGGAAGCCGTCAAAGTCCAGAAAGAGTCCGGCTCGCTGAGGCGCCCAACCGAACGGGTCGAGCGAGTGATCTGCCACGAGGGGCTAAGCGAGAACGCCGTCGGTGCCAAGCACCACAATGATGTTCGCAGACTCGGCTTTGGCCGCGTCGCCTTCAGAGGCGAGTGCAGCGGGGTCGGCGGGCGCCGGCTCGATCACCCCCGCACCGCCGGCGGCACCGGCGAGTGCATCGGCAACGAGCTTGGCCTCATCGGCGTAACCCGCCTTGTAGTACACCGTGCTTGCTTCGGTCGCGCTGCTCGCAGCGTTGCCCGCGGTGTTGATGTAGCCGGCGGTGCCGAGGGCACCGGCGCGGTCACCAGCCTGGCCGGACACGCCAGATCCGTTGAGCACTGCGACTTCAACCAATCCCGGCGCGTCGACCACAACTGCGGCGTCGGTAGGAGTCGCGCTGCCGGTGTCGTCAGCCGGTGTGTCGGTCGTGCCATCGTCGACGGTCGTGCCATCATCGACGGTCGTGTCGCCCGTGCCATCGACAACTGGCGTCTCACCGGCGGGGTCATCGACGGCCGGAAGAACCGCATCGGCGTCGCCGCCGTCGAAGGCCTTGGCGAGCAGCAAGAAGCCGATCAGTACGGCGATGCCAATCAGGATGCCGCCGCGTGCGGCCGCGTTTTTTGTGGACTTTGCAAACGATCCGTCAGAAGCGGCATAGCGCCCGGGTGCAGTCATCAGCTGAGCTCCTTGCTGGTTACGCCGACATATTCGGCTCGGGACTGGCGACGCCGGTCCCGCATTCGACGCAGCCTACGAACCACAAGCGGATCGTGCGCCTCGGCCTCGGGACGATCGATGAGCTCATTGAGCAACTCGTAGTAATGCGTCGTTGAAATTTGTAGCTGCCCGGTGATCGCTTCGTCTTTGGGACCAGGCTCGGTCCACCACGAACGTTCGATTTCGAGGATGGCGCGATCGTCGTCGGTGAGCTCCATTCCCCCAGCCTTGCAGAAACAAGGGCGTGGGTGGAGCCGGGCACGCTCTACGCTGTCTGGACTCGCCCGAGTAGCTCAGTTGGTAGAGCAGCTGTCTTGTAAACAGCAGGTCGCAGGTTCGACTCCTGTCTCGGGCTCGCTTGGGAACACAACGAAGTGCCATCCAGCACTCCGTTCAGCCTGGGCAAAACTCCACGGCAGCGGCCTGTGGGGCCGATCCAGCGGCCTACTCGAATGCGTCGGGGGAAATCCCGCAATCCGCGAACACTTCAAGCATCGCGAGCATCTCAGCCGCGTCGGGCTCTTGTTCACCGTTCAATGAGAAGAGGCCCCCGTCGACGAGGTTGTCGAGGAAACAGTTCGCCTGATCGGGGCTGATCCCAGAGTCGGCGACCATCTCGTCGATCATCATCTGACGCAAGGCGGGGCTACTAAACATCGCTTCGAGGAGCTCGGGGCTCTCGTTCGCAAAGTCGAAGTCGTCCCCGTCGTCCATGGCGTCCATGGCGTCCATGGCGTCGTCATCGTCGTCCGCTGGGATGCCGCACTCGGCGAGGCCATAGGCCTCCAGTCGATCACCGGCGTCAACCACTTCCGGCCGCTCGAAGAACTCGTCGATTGCCATTTCTTCAACGGCAAAGATGTCCCAGTCGACCGCGTCTAGGATCTTGGCAACCTCGGTTTGTGATCTCGCGACTGTCTGGAGGTCCGCCTTGATCGCATCATTCGGGGCCGCTTCTACACCTTCAGCGGTCAGGTCGAGTTGAGAGACGAAGAACGCCTCGATGTCTGCCGGCGCAATGCCAAAGGGATCGAACCCGTCGGCGCTGTTGTATTGCTCACGAGCGATGTCGCAAAACTCTCGCGCATTCTCCGAGGAGTCGCCATCACTGCCACACGCCGTGGTCAGAACGGCGATTGAGAGCGCTATTGCCACGAGACGCAACGATACCGACAGCACTCCTGAGACTTTTTTCATAAAAGCGACGGTACTCCCAAGCCCTGGAAACCCCAACACCGATACCGGCGCGTGAACCCTCCCCATATGACACGCCGCGCAGCATTAACGGCGAAGGAACTCGGCCAAAGTCCGTGCCATTTCGCCAATTACGACACCGTCCCCAACCCCAGGCCCCCTGAGCTGTCTTGTAAACAGCAAGTCAGGAGTTCAATTCCCCTTAGCTCCACTCCGAAACCTGCCCAATGGGCATCGAGCACCCATAATCGTCGAATTTTACTCCATGAACAGAATTAATTCTTCCATTTCAGAGTCGTACGATCCTCCAGGAACGAAGAGAGCGTTCATCTGGTAGTCACCGAAGTACGAGCTATTTGGACCCTCTGCCACCAACAAGATGGTATGTGTGCCTGCTCCGACGGTCAGCGCGCCTGATACTGGACACGTGACTTCCTCAGTACTCACACCCGAGTACCAGACCTCCGCCTTGGCCATAAGTTCCTGGCTAGCTCCAGGGCCATCGCTGAAGGAGCAGAAGACGGTTCCGCTGGTTACCCCACTAGAGGGCGAGGTGTCGACACGAACGAAGCCGTGCAGTTGAATGATCCCTGCCACAGGCGCCTCAATTTCGACGCTTAGAAGCGTAGTTGATCCGTCCTCGTCAACATCTAGGTTGGAGCCTGCCGAGCGTGCGATCGGTAGGAGTGATTCGAGTTCCGTGAGTGCTGGTTGAACGACGTTTTGGTCGTAGCGGTGCGCAAACGTCACGTTCTGAGCACGTGTCACGTCGTCGTCGGGAGAAAACGTCGTCGCAGATGTACCCGTCGTAATCCCGTTATCAGCCGCCCACTCAACCGCATCGGTGTAGTAGTTGCCATCTTCAACGTCAGAAAACGTATGCGTCGCAATCGCCGTTGCAGGCACCAACAACACAACAAAAATCAGCGCGAGTGCCGCCTTGAACTTCGTGATGTGAACCGTCATGAAATCAACCCCCCTGTTGAAACAAATTTCATTCCAACTCTGACACAGGCTTGATGTGGCTGCACAAACACCCGATTTGTACAGCCGCTACAGTCCACAACACAACCGATTGAAGAAGAGGTGAAACTCGACGATGTCAGCCATGCGTGCCGCTAACGCCAACTCCTGCGAACGAAAGGCATGCTGATGCGAGTGGCCTCGATCTTGCTTTCGGCTTGCCTCGTTGCTGCTTGCGGAGCCGATGATGACAGCGATCCATCGACGGACGCCTTACCCGCCACATCAACCGTAGCCAGCGATACCGACCAAGCAAGTCAACTCAGCCAGGATGCGTCTTCGTCCGATTCTTCGACGACCGAACCCCCTGCAACAACGACAAGCACCCGCCCATCATCCTCAGACGAACCGACCAGCTATGAGGACTTGAACGATATTGAGATCTTTCAGGCAGCGGATGTCTCCCCCGAGACGATGGCAGCTCTGAGTGACTACATCGACTACTCCGAGCAAAGCTTCTTCGAACTTCCTGGAGTGATCAGAGAGAATCTCTATCCCATCGTCGTCCTACAGGTCGAGCGGGGAAGTATCGAAACTGCCTTCGATCTCGAAGATCAATATTGCTCATTCCTTGAACTCAACTATCCAAGTTCCTGGAACAATTCCCGATGCAATCCCGACCATCGGGGCGACTGCACCGACAATATCTGTCTTGTGACATACGACGGCCGACTCAACGGCTCGTCTATTTCAGGTATCCCAGCACACGGGGGTTGCTGTTGGCTCTTCATCAGCGAATCCCACGATCACCCGCTTCCCTCAATGGGATACGTAACGATTCACGAAATGTTCCATATCTTCCAGATATCGAACTATCTGCAACACGAAGCGCAATCACAGGAGATGGGACACCTGATCTCAGGGAAGATCAGCGGTGACGGGACCGAGCACAAGCCATGGTGGATGGAGGGCAACGCCGTGTTCTTCTCACACCTCTACTACGCGCGTTCGATCGACGACTTCAGGCATCTACAGGATGAGATGCTCAGGGGCCTCTACTCCCCGTATGGGCCAGGGGATACGAACGTCATCGATCGCTACTTCGACGGACCCGAGTTGTACAACGTGACCTGGGAGAGCGACGCCAATGTCGGCTATCAAGTTGGCGCCTGGTTCGTCGCCTACCTCGCCGACCAAGTCGGCGAGGGCAAGCTCCTTGAATTTTGGATCAACACCCAAAGTGGGGAACTCTTCGAGGAAACTTTCTTGTCAACCTTCGGTGGGGACTACCGAGCCTACGTAGATGAATTTGACGCTTTCCTCCGCAGCAACGATCAGGCTGCTCTACTGGAACTGTTGCCGACTTCATGAAAACCGCTGATGCTCCGCGATGCCTATCTCGGAGCATCTCAAGCCGATGCTCCTGCGGCATGTGCCGCGTAACAGCTACTGTCTGAGCAAAAACCGATTGAAGAAGAGGTCAGATCCGACGAAGTCGAGACTGTAAGCCCCGCCAGGGGCTTGCAGGAGTTCAATTCTCCTCTCGGGCTCCACCCTCAAATCGACGTTTCCGCTTAGCTCACCTTCTGCGACCGGCGTCGGGCCACTTCAAAGCATGCGACCGCGGCAGCCACCGACACGTTGAGCGAGTCGAGCACACCGAGAAGCGGAATCGACGCGACCGTGTCACAGCGCTCTCTCACGAGCCGCGAAAGACCCGGGCCTTCCGCACCCAACACCAGGGCGACAGGCTCCTCCGCGACGGCGAGGTCGTGAATCGACTGGTCGCCGCCAGCATCGAGGCCGACGGTCCAGACACCCGCGCTCTTCAGCGTGCCCATCGCCGTGGGGAGGCCCGGCACGAGCGCCATCTGCAGATGCTCGACTGCGCCCGCCGCCGCCTTCGCGACCGTTGGTGTGATGTGGGCCGCCCGATGACGCGGCAAGATCACGCCGGTGACCCCAGCACACTCCGCGGTGCGAAGGATCGCCCCGAGATTGCCGGGGTCGGTAATGCCGTCGAGCATGATCAGGAACGGCGGCGTGCCATCGAAGTCAGGCTCGAGCAATGTGCCGAGGGCGACTGGCTGCAGCGGTTGGGCCAACGCGAGCACACCCTGGCTCGCCTCGGTCCGCGTCATCGATTCGAACTTGCTCCGACTGATCTCGGTGATGGTGACCTTCAGCTCGTCAGCGAGGTCAATGATCTCGTCGAGGATCGCGGCCGAGTCGAGATCGCCGGCCAACACCACCTCGCTGGTTCGTCGCGTCCCGGCAATAAGCAGCTCGCGAACCGCGTGTCGTCCTTCGACCTGATCGCCGCCGAGTGATTCGCCACGGCTCGCTCCGTCGAGTTCCCGGAGCGGGGTGGTCCCCCGCTGTCCCTCTCGACTCCGACCGCCTTGACCCGAACGCGGCCGAGGATTCCTCGGCTGCCCCTTGCCGCGGCCTTCAGACTTCGCTGAGCGTGGACCTTTACCCGGCGCGCCCTTTCCGCCCGAATCCCGGCCGCTCGAGCCGCTACCTGACGAACCCTTGCCGCCCGGCTTTCCCGCGGCCTTACGCGGGCCACCCTTTCCTCGGGCGCCGCCTGCCTGTCCACCGCGACTCATCGCGCCACCAGAGCCACAGCCCACGCGACAATGCCCTCTCCCCGGCCAAGCGCGCCGACGCCTTCACTACGTCGTCCCGTAACGGTGACGGGCGCTCCTGCTGCCGTACTCAAGTTGGACTCCATTTGGGCCTTGACCGGCACCAGCTTTGGTCGGTCGAGAACGACCGAACAGTCGATATTTCCGGGGCGCCAACCGGCTTCGCGCACGGCAACGGCCGCTCGGCGGAGAAGCTCAATGCTGTCGGCGCCCTCGAGCGAGGGGTCGGTGTCGGGGAACATCTGGCCGATGTCGCCGAGGCCCGCAGCCCCAAGAAGTGCATCAATACAAGCGTGGGCAACCACATCAGCATCGCTATGACCAGCCAAGCCGGGCTCGCCGTCAAACACAACGCCGCCCAACACCAGAACGCGCGAGGGGTCGCCGGAACGGGCGTGCACATCAAAGCTCTGTCCGACCCGGAACGGGATCTCTTCGGTGCCGGCACTCACTGCGACTCCTCGTCGGGCGCGGCGATCAGCGCCGCCGCGATCACAAGATCGAGCGGCGTGGTGAGCTTGAGGTTGCGTCGGTCGCCATCCACAAGAACCACTGTGCCACCGTCAGCCTCGACAACGGTCACGTCGTCGGTGGCTTCTTTGCCCGACGCGTGTGCGGCACGTAGCGCGGGCGCGGCGAAGCCCTGCGGCGTCTGCACCGACACCACACCGTCGCGGTCGATTACGCCGCCGGCGCGGTGGCGCAATGTGTCGGCTACTGGCACCGCTGGCGTCGCCGCAGCCGCGCCCGCTATCACCGCCGCGATCACCGACTCGTAGATCCGGTCGCTGGCGAGCGGACGGGCCGCATCATGTACGAGCACGACAGCGGTATGAGATGGCACCGCGGCGAGACCATTGCGCACCGATTCGGTTCGCGTGGCACCGCCGGCGACGACGATCAAAGAGGCCGACTCGATCGGCGCCACGGCACCGGCAATTGGATCAGCTGGCATTACGACGACGACACCCGCACTGTGGCGGGCCGCGGTCCCGATCGATCGGTCGAGAACACGCTCGCCGCCGAGGTCGAGGAACTGTTTGGGCGCGCCGAATCGAGAGCCCGACCCCGCGGCAACAACAATCGTCCAGACGATGCCAGCGTCGCCGCTGGTCGAATCGCCGCTCATGGAATCCGTTTGGCTGCACAGGGTGATGTCACATCACTAGTGTGGTGCTCGCTCATGCCTGATACCAGCACTCTCCGGGCAACGTTGCTCTTTGCCGACGTTGCCGATGAACATCTCGCCACAATCGCCGCCGGCGCCACGGAACAACAACTACGCCGTGGCGACATTCTATTCACCGAAGGTCAAGACCCCGATCAGATCTACATCGTCACTTCGGGTCGGATAGCGATCGCGAACAAGTCGGTCGACGGCCGCGAATCCGTCGTGGCCCTTATGGAAGCCGGCGACCTCTTCGGCGAGATGCCACTCTTCGATGGACTCGGACGCTCCGCCGAAGCCCGAGCACTCGAACCCTCGGGCGTCATCGCGATTTCTTACGGTCCGGTGCGGGCCCTCTACGAGCACGAACCCGCCGAGTTGTGGAATGTCGTAAAGCTTCTCGCCTCACGGTTGCGGTCGATGGACGAAACCCTCGCTGACAGCGTGTTCCTCGATGTCACTGGCCGCACGGCCAAGCGACTCCTTGAACTCGCGGGCGACAACGACGAGTTCACCCTTCCAATCACACAGGAAGAGTTGGCGGGCATGGTGGGCGCGAGCCGCGAACGGGTGAACAAGGCGATTGCCTCGTTCGTGAAGCTCGGTTGGCTCGATCAGTCCGACCGTCGTTACATCATCACCAACCGCGAACAGCTCTCGATTCGTTCGCGTTAACGCGAGCGGAGCACTAGCTCCAGAGCCAAGTATTGACGAGTGCCCATGCATCGGCCGCGTCGTCCGCCCGATGCGCCGGCCGCGACGGATCGTGGACAAACCCGTGCCCGGCACCCTCGTACGCCGCGATCTGCGCCCCCGCGCCTCGCAGCACCGCGACCTCTTCGGGCCGGGTATAGGGATCGACGGTACCAATGACCGCCAGCAGTTGACCGGGATCGCCCTGGGCGAGATGGTCGAGCGGACCAACCTGCCCAGGGCCTTCCCAGCGCTCGGGGATATTGACCATTCCGTAGAACGACGCGAGACGGTGAAATCGACCGGTGGACACGGCTTTGTTGACATACATGCCGCCCATGCAGAAGCCGATGGCGCCAACGACGTCGGCACCCGTGGCATCGGCGGCCGCAGTCATATCGCCGAGCACATCGGCGTCGACCAGCGCCGCCGCCGCACTATGGCGACCATCGAGGTCGAGGTGGGACTGGCCGGGATACAGGTCGGGCGCGACAACCCGGCACTGCCATTGCTCGGCCAGGCTTGCCACCATGTCGTGAAAAAGCGGGCGCAATCCCATGATGTCAGGAACGAGGACCAGGCCACGTTCACCGGATTCGCCGGCGGCTTCGGCCTCTGTGCCGGACGGAAGAGTGATGCGCATCAGGCCATCATTGCTAAGAAGGCCCGACGTTCGCCAACTGCACCGCGGCGGCAAGGGTGGGGGCTCGCAAGATCTGCAGCCCGTCGGGGGCGTCGGCGGTGGCGTGCGGCACGATGGCACGCCGGAACCCCATCCGAGCGGCCTCACCGAGTCGGCGATTGATGTGGCTGACATGGCGCAACTCGCCACCGAGCCCAACCTCACCAACGACCACGAGATCGTCGTCCAGTGGATGGCCGGTGAGCGACGACGCGACCGCAAGCGCAACCGCAGCATCGGCACCCGGATCGAAGATCCGAGCCCCGCCGACGGCCAGCGCATAGACCTCGGCGTTGGAGAGGGGCAGGCCGACTCGACGTTCGAGTACCGCCAGCAGCATCGAGAGCCGGCCATGATCGAAGCCCTGCGCACTCCGACGTGGCGTCGCCAACTGGGAAGGAGCTACCAACGCCTGCACTTCAACGAGCAGTGGCCGATTTCCATCGACCGTCGGCACCACCGCGGAGCCGGAGACGCCCGTGACTCGGTCGGCCAGAAACAGTCCGCTCGGGTCGTCGACCGGCGTCAAGCCGTTTTCATCCATCTGTAGCAGGCCGACCTCGGAGGTGGGCCCGTACCGGTGCTTCGACGCCCGCAGAAGACGCAGACCGTGCTGACGGTCGCCGTCGAACTCGAGCACGGTGTCGACGACATGCTCGAGCACCCGGGGCCCGGCCAGTGTGCCTTCCTTGGTGACGTGGCCGACCAGCAGCAGGGCGATCCCCCGGCGCTTCGCTTCCTGCACTAGGGCGTGGGCACACTCGCGAACCTGCGCGACCGAACCAGGAGCAGAAGTAAGCTCGGGATTTACCATGGTCTGCACCGAGTCGATCACCACAACATCAGGTTTGACCTCATCGAGATGACTAAGCACGTGGGGAAGGACAGTCTCGCCGACCAACCAAAGGTCGTCGTGAATCGCGTCGAGTCGAGCCGCGCGCCCTCGCACCTGCGATGCGGATTCTTCGCCCGAGACATAGAGCGCCTTCTGGCCCGCGGCGGCCACGGAGCCCGCCAGCTGCAAGAGCAGGGTGGACTTGCCAATGCCGGGTTCGCCGCCCACGAGTGTGACGGATCCCGGAACTAAGCCGCCCCCGAGCACACGGTCCACCTCGGTGAGCCCGGTGGACCGGAGCATCGCCGACTCGTCGGCGACCTCCGCGATCGGGAGGGCAACACTCGATCGACCGACGACCGACAACGGCACCACGCGGACATCGAGCTCTTCGACGAGCGTGTTCCACTCGCCACAGCCATCGCAGCGGCCCGCCCACTTTGGGGCCCCAGCACCACACGAGGTGCAGCGATGAACGGTGCGGGTTCGAGCCATGGAGGCACCCTAGAACGCCGGTGTGACAGCCCCGGCGAGGCTGTCAGGTGCCGCGACTCCGCAGCAGGTCTTCAAAGCCCCGAACAACCGCGTGTTCGGTTGCCGGCACCACTTCATTGCCCGTAACGAACAGGCCGGTTGCCATCCCAAGTTTCTTCGCTGCCTCGAGATGCTCCGGCACGTTCGACAAGTAGAAGCAGTCGAACAAGTCGACAGACATTGTTCGACGAGTGGCTTCGAACAAGGCCGGCTCGGGCAGCGTGGAGCCAACATCGCCGCTCACCATCCATGAGCTGACGGAATCATCGAGTGCGGCCATCCGCCGGAGACGGTCGCCCCACACCTTCGGCTGATTACCAACCGCGGCGACGGGGAGTTGACTTGTGGCCATTCGGTCGAGGAACGGATGCAGCCCGGGGACGAGCCGGAACGATGACAGGTACTTCGTCTCGATCTCTTCCGCGACAGGCCCCAGGCCCACCTCGGCCCAGAACTCCTCGGTGGACACTCGGCCCAAGACAAGCTTTTGGTGCAGCTCGCGGATCCGGGTCGGATCGGCCTCCGGGCGTTCGGCGATGATGAGCGGCAACAGGAGTCCTTCGAGGGGATCAGTCGGGCGCACGAGAACCCCGTGCACATCAACGATCAGGAGCCGCAACATTCGGCGACGCGGACGATTAGCTTCCTCGGCGCGGGTGGCTGCCCGGTGCTGGCGTCGGCGGACATCGCGTCGACCGCGCCCCTTGGGCGTGCGTAATTTCGCGAGACCCACTCCGGCGAGGCGAGCCAGAAGGATGCCGGCGAACATCAGCAGGGCAAGCAAGGCAACGACCGCCCAGACCCGCGGGAGAATGTCTTCTGCGGAGGACGATGCGTCGAGCTCAATCGGTTCGGCGCCGAATTCGGTCCGGAACTCGATGGCCTCACCTGTGGCCTCACCGGTGATCGATGACTCCGTCCCAGGAAGCCGGACTCGCACCAGGAGTTCGGCGTCCAAGTCGGTCACCTGTTGCGGGAGGCTGATTGACGCAAGGAGGAAGGCATCGGCGAAATCGCTGAGCTCGGGCCCCGGATCGAGTGTGCCGCTGAGCTGATAGTTCGTCTTCGCAGGGCCGAGACCGATGCGGTCAAACGTGTGGGACGTCTCCAGGGTGATGTCCTGGAAGACCACATCTTCGCCGGCGATTTCAGCCAACACCGCAGGCAAATCGTCGGCCGTGGCGAAGCGCTTTCTCGCGGAGATGGTCATCGAGCCGGAAGCATCGAGGTTTGGCCCGTCGACCACCCAGCCAGCATCTGTGAGGTCCGAGAACTCGAGTTCGTCGGGGGCGTCTGGGATCTGGGCGACCGCGGCAGTATCGGCCACCACCAACACCGTGACCGTTCCCGAGCCGTTTTCGTCGACCACGATGTCGACGGTCGTGTCGACACGGCACGCGCTGGCCAGGAGGATGATGATCCCCAGAAGCAGCACGTGAATCCGACCCATTTCGAAAAGGCTAGACGCCCAGCGCCCAACCCGGTGGCCATGGAGGCGAGTTCGAGGACAATGCGAGCCGGAAGGATGGGCACGCACGCGAAAACCGCCAGCTGGAGTCAGCCGGCGGTTTCCAAGTAGTCGGTTGTCGAATCGACTCAGATGTCGAGTGACTCTCCACCATCGATGGCGGCCTCAAGCTCAGGCTCGGCCGGCTCGAAGCCTTCGATCGCCCGGAAGACGACCACCAACTCATTGTTGGCCTCCGGGTCGGGTTCGACGTCGACGATGATGATCTCGCCGGCCCGGAACTCCTTGAACAGGAGCTTCTCCGATAGCGGGTCCTCAACGAGGCGCTGGAGTGCACGCCGCAGCGGACGAGCGCCCAGCGTCGGGTCATAGCCCTTGTCGGCGAGATGATCCTTCGCCGCGTCGGTGAGCTCGAGGCCCATACCCTGCTGGCTCAGCTGGATCGCCGTACGTCCGACCATGAGGTCAACGATCTGGCGAACCTCTGGCTGGCTGAGCTCGTGGAACACAATCGTGTCGTCGATCCGGTTGAGGAATTCCGGTCGGAAATGCGCCTTCAACGCATCGTTAACCTTTTCCTTCATCTTCTCGTAGTTGACTGCTTCATCGCTGCTGCCGAAGCCAACGTTGGCCTTGCGTAGATCGGCAGTGCCGAGGTTGGAGGTCATGATCAGCACGGTGTTGCGGAAGTCGACCGATCGGCCCTGGCTGTCGGTGAGACGACCCTCTTCGAGGATCTGCAACAGCGTGTTGAAGACATCGGGGTGGGCCTTCTCGACCTCATCGAACAGCACGACGGAGAACGGCTTACGGCGCACCTTCTCAGTGAGCTGGCCGCCCTCTTCGTAGCCGACATAGCCGGGAGGCGCACCCACGAGACGACTCACCGTGTGCTTCTCCATGTACTCCGACATGTCGAGGCTGATGAGTGCAGCTTCGTCGCCAAACAAGAACTCGGCGAGTGTCTTGGCGAGTTCGGTCTTCCCTACGCCCGAGGGGCCGAGGAAGATGAACGAACCGGACGGACGCTTCGGATCCTTGAGACCCGCACGAGTGCGGCGAATCGCTCGGGAGACCGCGGCGATGGCGTCTTGCTGGCCGATCACACGCTTGTGCAGCTCGTCTTCCATCCGAAGGAGCTTCTCGGTCTCTTCTTCGGTGAGCTTGTAGACGGGAATGCCGGTCCACAGCGAGAGGACTTCAGCGATGGCTTCTTCATCAACCTCATCGAAGAGATCGAGGCCTGAGGCCTTTGCTTCGCCTTCCATCGACTCGCGACGGGCAAGGAGTTCTTTCTCCTTGTCACGTAGGCGACCGGCTTCCTCGAACCGCTGACCTTCGACGGCGTCCTTCTTCTCGCGGACGACCTCGGCGATCTCGGTTTCGAGTTCCTTGTATTCCGGTGGCGTCTCCATGCGCTTGATGCGCAGACGGGCGCCAGCCTCATCGATGAGGTCGATCGCCTTGTCGGGCAGGTGACGGTCCGCGATGTAGCGGTCGGCGAGGTTGGCCGCAGCCAGCAGCGCTTGATCGGTGATGGTCACACGATGGTGTGTTTCGTAGCGATCACGAAGACCCTTCAGGATCTCGATCGTGTGCGCCACGGTGGGCTCGTCGACAATCACCTTCTGGAAGCGACGCTCGAGTGCGGCGTCCTTCTCGAGGTGCTTGCGGTATTCGTCGAGCGTGGTGGCGCCAATGGTCTGGAGTTCACCACGAGCCAACATCGGCTTGAGGATCGACGCAGCATCAATCGCGCCTTCGGCAGCACCAGCACCCACGAGCGTGTGGATCTCATCGATGAACAAGATGATGTCGCCGCGGGTCTTGATCTCCTTGAGCACCTTCTTCAGGCGCTCTTCGAAGTCACCGCGATAACGCGAACCAGCGACAAGGGCTCCGAGGTCGAGGGTGTAGAGCTGCTTGCCCTGCAAGGTTTCCGGCACGTCGTCAGCGGCGATCGACTGAGCGAGGCCCTCAACGATCGCGGTCTTGCCCACGCCAGGCTCGCCGACGAGAACTGGATTGTTCTTGGTGCGTCGACTGAGAATTTGCATCACGCGTTCGGCTTCACGGGAACGGCCGATCACGGGATCGAGGCCTTTCTCGCGCGCTAGTTGTGTGAGGTTGCGACCGAATTGGTCGAGGACAAGCGAGCCGGAGGCGCTGTCGCCGCCGGAACCGCCGCTGGTGGCGCCAGCTTTCTCGCCGCCACCGCCGCTGCTCCCGCTCGACTCGCCGGCCCCGGATGAACCGGAATAGCCCGACAGCAACTGGATTACTTGCTGGCGGACCCGGCTGAGGTCGGCGCCAAGCTTGACGAGGACCTGCGCGGCCACACCTTCGCCCTCACGAATGAGGCCAAGCAGAATGTGTTCGGTGCCGATGTAATTGTGGCCAAGCTGCAATGCCTCACGGAGGCTGAGCTCAAGGACCTTCTTGGCGCGAGGCGTGAATGGGATGTGACCGCTCGGCGAGGAGCCGCCTTGCCCAATGATCTCTTCAACCTGGTTGCGCACGGCTTCCAGGCTGATCCCGAGCGATTCGAGGGCTTTCGCCGCTACACCTTCGCCCTCGTGAATGAGGCCGAGCAGAATGTGCTCGGTCCCGATGTAATTGTGATTGAGTAGGCGCGCTTCTTCCTGCGCAAGCACCACCACTCGCCGAGCCCTGTCAGTGAACCGCTCGAACATCGGTATTTCCCTCCCAGGTGTGGGTCGTTCATCAGAGTGTACCGGGGTGATTCGGCCTGAAACGGTCGAAACCAGCAACTCGTGTGCCCTTCATCGGCAGATTTCTGCTGTGTGTGAATTCTCCGATGGGCCGAACCGCCATATTTCACGTAGCGTGTCGGCGTGGCTGCGTCCCCGCTTTCCATCTTGCCGAGCATGGAAGATGACCTTCAAAGGGTCGAACAAGAACTCCTTCGCGTCGTCGCGTCGGATGCTGACTTCCTCACCGAGATCGCCAGCCACCTCATTCTTGCGGGTGGTAAGCGTGTCCGCCCGGGCTTCTCGATTGCGGCCAGTGCCGTACTCGACCCGGTCGGCGCCGCCGCATCGCTCGACGTAGTGCACGGCGGTTGTGCCGTTGAGCTCGTCCATATTGGTTCGCTCTATCACGACGATGTGATGGACGACGCCACCACCCGCCGCAGCGTGAAGAGCGTCAACGCCCAGTGGGGCAACCTGCGAGCGATTCTGGCGGGCGACTACCTGCTCGGCCGTTCTTCGGAGCTCGCTGCCGGACTCGGCACAGAAGTAGCCAGCATACTTGCCACCACGATCACTGAACTCTGCGAGGGACAAATCCTCGAACTTGAGACGGCCTACAACCCCGATCGTTCGATCGACATCTACGAGCGCTCGATCTCGGGCAAGACCGCAGCACTTCTGGCCACGGCCTGTCGGATCGGCGCGATTGTCGGCGATCTGCCTCGACCGGTTGTCGAGTCGATGACCGAGTTCGGCAAGGCCTACGGCATGGCCTTCCAGGTAGTCGACGACATTCTCGACATCATCGCCACCGACGCGCAGCTCGGGAAACCGGCGGGCAACGATCTTGTGGAAGGCATTTACACCCTTCCCGTGATTCACGCGCTCGCCGAGCCGGGCGTCGCCGCCGAGCTCCGACCGCTGCTCACCCCCGACATCACCACTGCGCAACGCGACCAAGCCCGAGAGCTCGTTCGCGACAGCGAAGGCGTGCGCATCGCCCTCGATTCAGCGCAGTCGTGGGCCGACAAGGCCGCAGAAACGCTCACGGATCTCCCGGACACTCCCGCCGCACGGGCGCTCCGCGCCGCCGCCGATCATCTGATCGAGCGAGCCGCTGCCCCGCTGGGACGCAAACGTTTCAGCCACAAAGCTCGCTAGCCAGCGCACACCACAGCGGCGATGACGGGCGATCACCCCACACGACGTGTTGCCGTCTTGATCGAGGCCTTTTAGAGATATCGGCTCGACCTTTTTGTCGCTTCGATTCTTCTCGTCCCTTCGCTACTCCTGCGTCGGCTGTTCCTCCCACGAGATGGGGTCGGCGGTGACGACGGATGGCTGGTTGCGGGCGCCAAAGGGGAGCTCGATGATATCTACAATGCGGGGCTGAGTCATCCGGGTTTCACGGCTCTTGTGAAGGGCTGGCTCCGATTCGTTTCGGACAGCGCGGAGACCACAACAATCCCGTTGCCGGTAGTAAGCCTCATCACGCCTCCGCTGGTATACCTGGGTCTCCGTGGGGCCAAGCTCAGCCGCTCTGCCGCCTGCATCGCGGGCGCGGTGATCGTTGTCGCTCCCGCCCACATTGTCTTCACAGGCCGCGTCAAGCCCTACGTGATCGAAGCACTTGTCGTCTTCATTCTTGGGCTTTTGGTACTCCATCTCGCCCGCGCCCAATGGTCGTGGCGAACGGTCGCTGGTTGGGTCGTGTTCACTGCGCTTACCGCCACAGTCAGCAGCTTCATTCTCCTGTCGAGCGCAGTGGCGATGCTCGTCCTCGTGGGCTGGTCCCGCGTGGACCGCCGGCAACGTGTCACCGCACTCGCCTTGCAGGGAATCCTGCAGCTTGCCCAACTCCTTGTGACGCGGACGAACTACGACTCGGCGAGGTTCGCCGAGTGGTGGGCGAACCCACCGAGCGATGGAAGGGTCGACTTCTTTCTCAACCCGATCGAGATGATCAAGGAGATCGAGACACACTTCCATCACCTCGGTGCCGCGGCGGTCCAAGGTGGTTCCGTTCCCGCCGTTGCACTCGTCGTGGTGGCGCTGCTGTCGCTCGCCGGGTGGAGCATGCGACGCGACCAGGCACCGATGGCGCAGTTCTTCGGACTTCTTCTTCTTGTTGCATTCGTTGGTGGACTTCTCGGGCAAATTCCCTTCGGTGCCCGAATAGAAGCGGTCGGCACGCGTGCATCGATTTGGCTAATCCCCTCGCTCGTTGTCGGGCTGGCGATATTCGTCGAGACAGTCGTCGGTGTTCTTTCGCGCCAACGTCCAACACTGTCCGTACCCCTGGTTGGCATTTCTCTCGCGATCAGTGTCGGCATCGTCGCCACCGGGGGGCGATTCGGCCGTTATCCGCGCCGATCCCTGTGACGGACCCGGGGACTCGATCGTCGAGTGCGTTCATCGAGGAGCTCACGGGGCCCGACGACACCGTGATCGTCAACCCCTTCATCTGGTTCTCGTACGCCGCGGAGCCGGAAATCGATGTCGTGATCAAGCGCGACGAAAAACAACTCATGGGCTTCTTCCGTTACCCAGCTCAACCGCGAATCTGGGTTCAATATCGAGATGAAACCTGGGACAAATCCGTGGCGGAGATGCGGGAGCGAGTGAAAGGCTCCGCCGTTGTCGTTCTTCACGATTTCGCGCAGAGTTTCGAAGGCGACGGCGTCGGCCTCGTTTCAGAGGTGCTCGACGAACTGGGCTTTGTTGAGACCACGCGCGAGATCTTCGGCCCAGTGATCGTCGTTGCCTTCGAACGAGTCGAAGTCACCTCGTCCATCAACTAAGCGACCCATCACCCTTGTCGGACGACGCCCGGTAGAGCAGACTCCCCGCCGATGAGCGACCTCCCCACCACTATGACTGCCGTGTACCTCACCGGGCACGGTGGGTTCGAGAAGCTCGAGTATCGAGACGACGTTCCGGTGCCGACCCCGGGGGCCAACGAGGTCGTGTTGCGCGTGGGCGCGGCTGGCGTCAACAACACAGATGTCAACACCCGCATCGGCTGGTATTCGAAGTCCGTCACATCCGGTACCGGTGCTGGCGGCGACCAGGGCTACGACGAGAACGTCATCGACGACGGCGGTTGGGCGGGCGAGGGCCTCCAGTTTCCGCGTATCCAGGGGGCCGACGCGGCGGGAACAATCGTGGCTGTCGGAAGTGCTGTTGACTCCGGCCGACTCGGCCAACGCGTGCTGGTTCGATCGATGCAGACTGCCGGCACCCGTGACGACGCGACCGCCCTCAAAACCATGGGCTCAGAGATGGACGGCGGCTTCGCCCAGTACTGCTGCGTGGCGAGCAGCGAAGCATTCGAGGTCCAATCCAACTTGACCGATGTCGAGCTCGCGTCGTTCCCCTGCGCGTACTCCACCGCCGAAGGCATGCTGCACCGCGTTGGTTTGGCCGACGGCGAGACCGTGTTGATCACTGGGGCCTCGGGCGGCGTCGGTTCCGCCGCGATCCAACTGGCAAAACGACGTGGCGCCACGGTGATCGCCGTCGCTTCTCAATCGAAGTGGGACGACCTGTCAGCGCTCGGCGTCGACCGCCTGCTCGATCGAGATGCCGATGTCGAGTCCGCACTCGGCAAGGACTTCATCGATGTTGTCGTCGACGTCGTTGCCGGGCCCACCTGGCCCGCACTCCTCGAAGTTCTCCGCCGACAGGGGCGTTATGTGTGCGCAGGCGCGATCGCCGGACCGATCGTGGAGCTCGACGTTCGCACGTTGTATCTCAAAGACCTCACGCTGCTGGGTTCGACCTATCAGCCACGCGAAGTGTTCGAGAACCTCGTGGCCTACATCGAACGTAGCGAGATCGTCCCGATCGTGGCGGCCACGTACCCCCTGGCCGACATCGTGCGAGCCCAGGAGGACTTCCTCGCGAAGTCCTTCGCGGGGAAGCTGGTGCTTATTCCTCCGACGGAGTAGCGGCTTCTTCCGGAACGACCACCGCGTCGGACGATTCGGGCCGCAGCGTCGGGAACAGGACGACGTCGCGAATCGTGGTGGTGCCGGTGAGCAACATCACGAGACGGTCGATCCCGATGCCCAAGCCCGCGGTGCCGGGCAAGCCGTATTCCAGCGCCCGGATGTAGTCGTCGTCGACCACCATGGCTTCGTCGTCGCCGGCCGCGCCGTCCGCCTCCTGGGCTTCGAAACGTTCGCGTTGGACGACAGGGTCCTGCAGTTCAGAGAAGCCGTTGCAGAGCTCGCGACCAGCGACGATCGCCTCAAAGCGTTCGGTGTAACCTGGGCGGTCTCGGTGCTCCCGAGAGAGCGGCGAGACTTCAACCGGATAGTCGGTGACGAAGATCGGCCCCCATAGCTCGGACTCGGTGGTCTTCTCGTAGATCTCGAGGATGAGCTTGCCGGGACCGTAGTGATCCTTGGCCTGTACCCCGAACTTGTCGCACAACGCCCTGAGCTCGCTGATTGGAGTGTCGAGGCTCACCTCAACGCCGGCGTGTTCGAGGATCAGTTGTTCCATCGTGGCCCGCCGCCATGGGGTAGAAAGATCGACCTCACGGCCGTCGTATTCGATGGTGGTAGAACCGATTACTTCCGTGGCTGCAGCCGCGACCATGTCTTCGGTGAGAGTCATCATGTCGCGGTGGTCGGCGTAGGCCCAATAGAGCTCGAGCATCGTGAACTCGGGATTGTGGCGAGTGGACATGCCCTCATTGCGGAACACGCGGCCGATTTCGAAGACACGTTCCATGCCGCCGACGACCAGCCGCTTGAGATACAGCTCCGGGGCAATCCGGAGGTACATCTCGGTATCGAGCGCGTTGTGATGGGTGACAAACGGCTTCGCCAGCGCGCCACCCGGAATGGGATGGAGCATCGGGGTTTCGACTTCGATGAAGTCCCGCTCACCCAGCCAGCTGCGTATCGACGCCACGATCTGCGACCGCTGCCGGAACGCGGTGCGGGCCTCTTCCGTCACCCAGAGGTCGACATAACGCTGGCGATATCGAATGTCGGGATCGCTGATGCCGTGCCACTTGTCGGGGAACGACCGTTGGGCGTGGGCGAGCACCGTCCACTCATCGACACGTACGGAGAGCTCTCCGCGCTTGGTGTTCATCACGATGCCCTTGACAAGAATCCAATCGCCGATCGAGAGACCGGTGAAACCGTCAAACTCTGGCGTGAGCTTCGCCATCGCGAAGAGCTGAATCCGACCTGTCGAATCCTGCAGCACACCGAAGGCGAGCTTGCCCTGATCTCGTCGGAGCATGAGGCGACCGGCGATCGAAACAACGACGTCGGTTTCCTCGCCGTCTTCGAGATCCGCATGGTCGATCAGGATTTGCGCCGTCGTCGCAGTGACGTCGGCGCGGTACGGGACAGGTTCGGTCATCGCTGGTTCCGTTGGTGAACGATCCGAAGACCGTGAAGGGTGAGGAAAGGTTCGACGTGTTCGATGCTCTCCGCGACGGGCGAGATCAGATGGGCCAGCCCGCCCGTGGCGATGACGTTGATTTCGCCAAGTTCGCGGGCGAAACGTTCGATCATGCCGTCGACCATCGCGGCGAAGCCGTAGACGGCGCCAGACTGGATCGACTCAACGGTGGATTTGCCGATCACGCTGCGCGGCTCGACAAGCTCGATGGCTCGGAGCTGCGCCGCTCGACCGAAAAGGGCATCAAGGCTGACTTCAATTCCGGGGGCGATCGCGCCGCCCAGAAACTCGCCATCGGCCGAGATGACGTCGAAGTTGTTGCCGGTGCCGAAGTCAACGACCACCGTTGGCCCGCCGTAGAGGTCGTGCGCCGCGATCGCGTTGGCGATCCGGTCGGCGCCAACCTCTTTCGGGTTGTCGTAGAGGATCGGCATACCGGTCTTGACACCCGGTTCAATGATGATTGGTTCGAACGGCAGGTAACGATCGACCATCTGACGGAGGTTCGCCAAGATTCGGGGCACACCAGAACAGATCGCGACACCGGCGAGATCGCTCTCGAAGTCGACATCAACGGTATCGAGCAGCGATCGGATCGCGATCGAATACTCGTCGGACGTGCGTTCCGGGTCGGTCGATAGCCGCCAGTGATCGACCAGCCCGACCGCCGCGCCCTCGCCAGAATCGCTTCCGGGGTCGTAAAGACCGAGGACGTTCTGCGTGTTGCCGACGTCGATCGTAAGGAGCACCCCGAAACGCTAGCGCCTACCCGAGCCCACGGCTGTCCTGTTTGAGCGCAAGATCGACCGATACGGCCGATGCCAGCACCAGGCTGCGCAACGGTTCTTCGAGCGGACGATGAATCTGCAGCACGTAGTTATCCGCCGAGGTGAACATCGTCTTTGCGAGCCCTTCCCACGTCTTGGTGATGCGGGCGACCTCATTACCCTGACCGTCTTGCAGGTTGAAGTTCCACGCTCGCCAGTTCTCGCCATTGAGCGTGCCGATCTGACCCGAAGGCGTTTCGAGCGAGAACTTGATCTTGCCCATCATGTTTTTCTGCACGATCGAACCAACCGCGTTGCCAGCCGCGTCGGTGACGTGCACCTTCGACTTCATAAACTTCGCGGGCCGCGTGACGGTGAGCTGCACAACACCTTGGGTGTCGACCAACTGCAGGCTGTGGGTCATGAACTGGTCGAGGCTGCTGACAAGTCGGGCGGCCTTCTTGAGCTTGCTTTGGCCGACCTGGCGGATCGCCCCGATCTGCGTACCGTTCTGATCGAACACCGAGTACTCAGTGTTGATCTCGAGGAGCTTGGCCTTTTGGTTCACCACGATGATCGGCTCGCTGAAGATGGTGCCACCGCCCGCGACCGCCGACTGCACCCCCGCCTTCTCGCTGACCTGTTGCTGAATCTTCGCCTGTGGAGTGCCCGTGGTCGGCACCATTCCCGCGTCGACGAGCGGGTCGGTGGACTGGCGACCATGGCTCGATACGTGATCGGTCCACGCGGTGCCGTCGTAGTAGCGCAGCTCGTGTTTGCCGCCCGGGTCGGGATACCAGTCCGCCTTGATTTCTGTCATAGGGCGAGCGTAGGCGACCGGCCGCCCACACGCGGGACGGCCATACGTCAGCGGATAGGCGCCTCCGCCAAGTTTGAACTCTCCTAGAGCTTCCTGTCCTAGAGGTCGGCGATCACCGCTCCGTCGTTGTCGATCAGACGGGCTTTCTGGAACTTCACCGCCAGCAGTAGACGGACCTCACCCTGCAGCGGGCCCTCGGACACCAACGTGTGGGCGGGTACCGCTGCGGCGTAGTCGACCGTGCCACTCGGCGCGCTGTCGGCCAGCACGCGACGCATCTCGGTCTCGACCGCCGACGCTTCGCTCTCGCCCTGTGCGAGCAGCGCCAGACCGGCGTCGAGGGCTGCCCGAAGCGCGGAGGCTTCGGCGCGCTCGGCTTTGGCGAGGTACACGTTGCGACTCGACATGGCGAGGCCATCGGATTCGCGGACGATCGGACAGGGCACGACCGTCACCGGCATGCTGAGGTCCGCCACCATTCGACGCACGACGGCGACCTGTTGCCAGTCCTTCGCCCCGAAATACGCGTGGCAGGCGCCGACGATTGAGAAGAGCTTCGCCACCACCGTGGCCACGCCGGCAAAGTGTGTTGGGCGATGCACTCCCTCGAG
>Ga0209709_10000200_pt1 | contig 58896 bp, 33 predicted proteins | sample ArcticOcean_MG_C_2_FD_187435 | JGI IMG/M metagenome (GOLD analysis project Ga0209709, IMG submission 187435) | Marine microbial communities from western Arctic Ocean - ArcticOcean_MG_CB4_136 (SPAdes) (version 2) | ecosystem: Environmental > Aquatic > Marine > Oceanic | place: Arctic Ocean... | reverse complement strand
CGGATTGTTGTGAAGGTAACTTAATAGCACTATCAGAAGCCATATTGTCTTCGTCAATTAATGCGTTAGTTATTCTAGCGTCTGCTCTAGCAGTAGTAAAGTATAAATTTGATCCTTCTGTAATACTACCTGAGTCAAATTCAGTAAAATCTATTGCTATGTCATTTGAGTTAGCAATTATGCCTGTGCCGCCTATAACATTCAGTGTAACACTACCTGACGTTCCGCCTCCGGTCATACCTGCTCCGGCTATAACACCGGTCATATCTGCGTTTGTTGAAATTGTAATTGTGCTACCACTGTGGGTAACATCCATGTTTGTTCCGCCTAGTATACTAACTACATCAGCACTATTAACTGTTTGGTTGCCTGCTGTATCAGTTGTAAATTTCCAATTGCTATAGTTATCTGCTGTTGTGCTTATAACACCTGTGCTACCGTTGTACCCTACTAATCCTGTGCCGCTAACTAATCCACGTACCTGTAAATCTGTTCTTTCTGTGAAACTAATTGCGCCAGTAGAACTGTTGTATGCCAATGAACCTGTTGCACTAATTAATCCTCTAACTTGGGCGTCACTTCTATCTGTATCTGTAAAACTAATTACACCAGTACTAGCATCATAACTAATATCGCCAGTGCCACTGATTGCCGCTCTGGCTCTAGTATCAGTATAATATAAATTTGTATCTTCTGCAACGTTGGTTGTTGTCAATGCGCCTATTGTACTTGTAAATGCGCCGGCGCCATCGTAACTAATGTTAGCACCTGTAACACTCAAAGAACTTTTTGCTGTATTAACAATGCTTGAAGTGTTTGCACTAATAGAAATAACGTTTGCCGCAACATTACTTGCTTTAGTTATTGTTATGTCTGTGCCTTGTGCAAGAGCGACAAGATAGTTTTCACCACCTTGATAATCATTTATTGCTACTCTGCCTGCACCGGTTGTATAATTAACTGTATCCACTGTTGCTGTTGTTACGTTTTTAATTACTCCGGCTTCTACAACTTTAAGTCTATCATTGTCGTAAAATACTGTACCGTTAACTAATAATTCATCATCTGCCTGTCTGGCTCCAAGCACTACACCGCCGTCAATTGTTAATCTTTCTAATGGTCTATTACCAGTTGTATAAGAACTTCCGTTATATTGAACAGTTGTATATGTTGCTACGTTCCCTACATCACCAATATACATTGTGCTGTTAGCGAATGTTTGGAAATGTGCTTGGTCAACACCTACTTTTTTTGCTAATAATGTCGAATTACCTGAGGCAAAGTTTCCAATTGTGCCTGCCCCACTAGTATCACTTACTAATAGCGTACTAACTTCTGACGCTTTAGTGGTGTAATATATATTACCGCCTATAATGTTTAACGCACTCTCGCCTGCGGCGATTGTGTGCTTAAAGAATGCGGTGTTTACGTTTGTTAAGAATTGATTGTTATGATGTGTTGCTTTACTTGTGCCTGAGCCAACTCCTGTTGCAAAAAATTGTGTGCCTACATTACTATCTGCGGCTCCAATTGCCGTAAAGTCGGTTGTGCCTGCGACTGCAATTGTGTACGACTGTCCTGCTACAAAACTGCCAGCAGTTACAAGTGTTGTACTACTAACATAAACATTGCCGTTAACATTTAAAATACCGGAACCTTGGTTATCAGCATTTGCACCATTATTAACGTCTATACCTGGCTTAATAGTTAGTGAGCCTGATACTATTTTGTTACCTTGTATTTGCTGTGTTGTTCCGCCTTGTTTGCCTATAGTTATAAGACCGTGTTCACTGCCACTTAATATTGGTGTGAAACTTATACCCGGATTGCCACCGTCAAGTGCAGTTACTTCTGTTTCTAAATTAATGTCAGTAATACTAGAGTAGTCTGCAATTCCCAGCGTCTTCCAATTCATTGAAGGTGATTCAATTCTCATTGTTCTATTAACTTTTAATGAAGAATTTGCATCTGATTGTCCTCGTTCTGTAGCTATTTGAGTATTAACAAATCCTGCCATTACAGTATTTGCATTGTCAACGACACCGTCAACGTATACTTTAGTTGTAGCATCTGTAGTTGCAGTTGGTGTGCCTAGTCCAGTAATTTTGCTTGTTGCCATAGCAATAGGGCCGCTCATTGTGCCGCCTGCTAATGGTAATTTTGTTGCTATAGCGTTTGTTAATGTTGTATTAAGATTTGCATCGTCATTGATTGCCGCGGCAATTTCATTTAATGTATTAAGTGTGCCTGGTGCGCCAGCTATTAAACTTGTTATTGCTGTTTCTACATAGGCAGTTGATGCCGATTTAGTAGAGTTATCGCCTTCAACATAGTCGCCGCCAGATGTACTTGGCATTGTAACTGTTGGAACAACTAACGAACCTGTGAATGTTTTAGTACCTGCTAGACTTTGATTGCCTGTTGTCCTAATAACTGTGTTGTCTACATCAACTGTATAACTACCAGCACTATCATTGTATGTGCCAGTTATACCGTCGCCGCCTACTAATAAAGCATTAACTCTATCGTCAACTGCTTCTGCAAAATCTGTAACTTGCGTACTCGGTATTGCAATGGCTACGTCTGTCGCCGCTGTTAATCTGCCTTGTGCATCTACTGTAAAAGTAGGAATTATTGTAGCACTGCCGTAACTGTCACCTGTAACTGCTGTATTATCTAATACAAACTCGCCGTTAGTAACTGTTATACCTGTTCCAGCAGTTAAATGTGCTCTAACATTACTTGCTGAGTTATCTATTCTTGCTTGTACTTCTGCAAGGCTTGGACCAGTGTATGTAAATACACCGCTAGTATTGTTATATGATAAACTACCATCTCCGCCTGTGTCAGTAACACTTAAAAGTGCTTCTCCGGCTGTAGTAAAGTCAGAAACTTGTGATGCTGTAATAACAATACCTTGTTGACTTGCAGATGTTAATCTACCTTGTCTGTCAACTGTGAATGTGCCAGTACTACCCGCTGTTCCGTAAGTACCCATAATGTTACTGGCTGTATCATCTAAGTTAATAGTTGGAGTTACTGATTCTCCTGTTGTTACAGTTGAAGTTAATCCTGTTCCACCTGTTACTGTTGCAACATAGTTGCCAGTAGTATCTGTTCCTAATGCAACGGAATTTGGCTGTATTGTTACCGCCATGCTTGGTGCTGAACTTGTAGTATTAAGTCCTAATGCAACACTACCATTTACATCACCTGTGAGTGTTAACGTTCTTTCATTTGTAAATTTGTCTGCAATTGTGGCTGTACCAGTTACAGGGCCTGTTAAGTGTCCAACGAACTCAGTCGAAGTAATACTTCCAAAACTGGTGCCTACGCCGCCCGTAATAGTCGCTGTGCCGTCTGTAAATGTATTGCCGGTAATAGTGCCAGTACTTGTTGTAATGTCACCACTTACTGTAACGTCACCTGTTACACCCAATGTAGTCGCTGTGCCGTTAGCTTTTGAAATTTGTAAGGTATTAGTTGAGCCCGTGTATTCAAGTTTCACATAAGCGTCTGTTGTGCTTGTACGCATTTCTAAATAGCTACTAGTTGCGTCCTTATCTGCATCAATTACATAGCCGTTTGCACTGTTAAGTGTTACTGTGTCAGAAAGGAAAGTTGTATCGCCTGTAACTTGCAATGTTCCTGCTATCGTAGTATCACCTGCTATTGTAGTATCGCCAGTTATTACAGTATTGCCCGAGACCGTTAAAATTTCATCAACAGATAAACTACCTTTTACTTTAAGATCTGACTCTGGGTTAAAATTCGATTGTTTTGTCATTAGTTTCTAAATCCTACAAATTTAATTATTGCTTTAGTTGTATTTATCTTTCTTGTAGGTTTTTATTCAAGTCAAAAAAAAGCACACCTAAGTGTGCTTTTAATTTGTTTCTTTATACCTTTAAGATAAATCTTATTGGAATGCAACGTTTGACAATGTAATTGCGTCAACGTAGTCTGCCGCGTTACCCAAAGATGAAGCAGTGTTAGTAAGTTCAATGTAACCATATCTGGTCATGAACGAAACTACTGGTTCAAATGTACTTGGATCCATTACTGGACCTGTTGACATTAATGGGATATAAGGACAATAGAACGCAGGAGCATCAGTTTCTGATGAACCTTTGTATCCAACAAGTACTTTAGTTCCATCAGCCGCATAACTATCAACAAAAACTTTGATAGAACCGTTTAGGATTCCAGCTAGTTTAGTGTTAGTAGGTGCTTCGAATGAACCTTCAGTAGTTCTTGCGAACGTTGAAGTAGATGCTGATTGTAATATTGTAAGTGCTTCAGGTGAAACAACAATATAGTTACCAGCGCCACGTCTAGTTCTAGCCGCGATTCTATTCGCCGCTCTATTGATCTCAATAGCCAATACCGCATGTCTGTCACCGACGTAAGTCTGTGTGCCAGTTACTGCGTTAAAGTCTAGGGTAGTACCTGCGCCAGCTAGAGATCTTAGTGAACCAATAATTTCTTGGTCAATTTCTACTACGATTTCTTGTGCCAATGCCTGCATAATTTCAGCTTCAACATCAAGACCATGCATTGATTCAGCATCTTGTGCCGCTTCAAATGTCCATCTTGCAGATAGACGTCTTGTTTTTGCTTCAACTGTTTGTTTTAAGATTTGGATGCTTAGTTTCTTACCAGCAGTTCCTTCACTACTTGCAGTAGCGTCTGGATTTCCTGAGTAAGCGTTAGCAATCTTAAATGGGCTAAGAGCCTCATCACCTGGGTTCACGCCAGTTGCCGCTTCGGCATAACGTGTTCTTAGTGTGTGGATTTGCCCAACTGGGCCACTCATAGGCTGTACGCCCACAAGTTCGTTAGCTATAACTGAAGGCATAACCCTTCTGATTAGAGGTAACATTACTTTGTTTAATGTAGCAACGTTGCCAGCCTGTGTAGCACCACTTGATGCTGATTCCTGAATATATCTTTTAGTGTTTTCCAGGACTACGTCCAAAGTACTCTTTCTAGAACCGTTAAGTCCTTCTAAAAGTGCGTCTTTGGTAGCTGACCAATTGCTCTCAAATAATTCTGCCATTTCTTATCTCCTAATTTGAAAGTCCGGCTAATTTACGGATTTGGTTAATTTCAACCACGTCCTGTTCATCTTCCGATGAAGGCTGAACGTTTTTATTACCAGTGTGTGTTGACACAACTGATTCATTAATTGCTTTCCTACTCTCTACTGCTGAAACTTCTCCATCTAAAACAGATGGGAGATACTTATTGAATTGCTTCTCTAAGTTCTCAGTCTTTACACTTTCAAGTAAATCTACCATTAATTCTTTTTTGCTTTTGCTAAGAGGTTTAAGTAACTCACTTAATGCATCTTTACGATTCATTAAATCATTAGCTACGTTCAACTTAGATTCAACTAGTGATTTTGCTTCAGCAGTGGCTACCGCTTGGGCTTTAGTTTCTTCTAATGTTTTCTTAACATCTGCGATTTCTTTCTGTAAATCTTTTACATCAGAGGTCTCATTCAAATAACTTGAACGGTACTCATTTGCAAATGATTCAAATATTCTACGACCGAAATCGTTCTCTCTTGCGGCGGTAATATCGTCTTTAAAACTGGAAACGTTCTCTTTTACAATAGCGTTTACTGTTTTTTCAACTGTATCAGCGGCACGTTTAATGAAATCTGACTTTGATTCTGCAAGTTGTTTTTTGCCTTCTCTCATCATTTTCACTTTCTGCTCTACTAGTTCCTGCTTGTCTGAATGGAATTCTTTAAGTTCTCCAGCCAGCTGTTCAACAACAAAATTGTCAAGTTTAGTTACATGTTCTGCAACGTTAGAGCGTTCAGCTCTTAACTCTTTAATCTCTTTTGCTAATTGTTCAGACACAAACTTGTTTAGCTTTGTGCTATGTTCACTGATAGCCTTTTTATAAGCAACTCTTTCACCAGCAACAGCTTTTTTATCTTCGGCAATCTCGGCAACTTCTGCTTCGATACGCTGATGAATAAAACCGTCAACTGCTTCAACAATTAAGCCTTTGTCATGCTCATATCTCTGAGCAAACTCTTCTCTTAATTCTGCTGTAAGTTGTTCTTTGGCTTCGGCAAGACGACTTTCCCATGCCTCAACGATACTTGTACGAACTTCTTCGTTAATATCACTAGACTCGATCAGGTCCTCAAAATTTACTGCCATAGTAGTCTCCTACCTCAATTTTAATTCATTAATAAAATTAATGATTTGTTTAGTTAGGTGCTTCTCAGCACCAATGTTTCCGTGTGTATAGTCTTTAGCGATCTCATGTAACATGCTACCGCCTTCCATATTAAACAAAGACTCATAAATTGTCTTTGGATAAGCATCGGGCGCCGAAGGTTGAGCAACAATATCTACAGTAATGATATCAAAATCAGACACACGACCTGATTCATTAACATTACCACTTCCTCTACTACTTACTCCTAACTTTGCGCCAGCTTTTAATAAAGCTCTTGCAATGTTTCCCATCGGTGTATCGATAATTTTCAATTTACCCATCCCATCACTGCCATCGCATTGCATTTCTGTAATGATATGACTAACTCGGTCTAGGTTAATTTGTAACTCTTCTGGGTGATCTAACTCACCCATAACAGTTTCACCAGTTGATAATCTTGCTGTAACGTTCTCAACAGCACGTTGGATTTCATCTTTTGGATAAACCCTGCCATTCTGATTTTTAACATCGCCTTGGATGAATAAACCAGCCATAAATAAGTCCTTTCCATTGTTTGATTCAAGTAATTGAATCTTACTTTGTTCCGGGCTCATATATTCGTATAACTTACGCACTATTAATATACCTTAAAGTTAATTAAGCCTTTTTAGGCTCAACCTTGATGTTATCAGTTGGTGTATGGTCTTTAGCTGATTCGCCTTTTTTGCCTTCGCCACCGTCTTTAGCTTTAACAGGTGTTCCTGCTCCGCTAACTACTGTTGCTTTTGGCTTTTTAGTTAAAGGGGATTCTTTGTTGTCCGCTTCGCCACCTTTTGGTGCCGCCGGAGTATCAGAGAATTTAGTAGCTTCTTCAACTACTTCTTCATCTTCTTCAACTTCCTCGTCCAAATCATATTCAATTGACTCTTCTTCTGGCTGTTCCATGTCCATTTCCATGTCCATGTCTACTGGCAATTCTTCTTCGCCTTCGCCTTCTTCTTCGCCTGAAAGTAATTTTTCAAATTCAGCTCTTAAATCTTCAAGTTCGTCTTCTAAACTGTCGACTTTGTCTTCTAAATCTTCTTCTTCACCAGCTTCTTCTTCACTGCCGAATCCACCAATCTCATCGTCATCAATTCCAGCGTCTGTATCTTCTACATCGCTAACAAAATCTGCTTCTGGATCGCTATCATCAATAGCTTCTTCAACTGCTTCTTCTTCTGATTCCTCAGACTCTTCAACTGCTTCTTCTTCAGTCTCTTCAGTTTCGACTACTTCATCTTCGTCTAAGATACGCTCGTACTCGGCTCGAGCAGTTTCAACGACATATTCGTGAAGTAGCTCTTCGGCACGCTCGTTATCTTCTGCAAGTAGTAGTTCGAGAACTTGTTCTAATTTATTGCGTTCTGACATTATGTGAGCTCCTATAATTGTAAGACTAAGATGAATGTTTTTTACTGTAATACAGCAAAAATTGTATTTACATCTTAATATGTGTAATACTTATACGGTGGTGGGGATTTTGGATAGTTATAGGCTAAAACAAGCCCATTTGGTGAGAAATGTGTGAATACAGTGTCTATGTAAAGAATATTTATACTTTGCTACGTTTAAGAAAACTACGTTGTTAAATACGGTTTTAGTGTCTCGACATAGGCTTGATGTGCTTCTAGTGGCAAGTGATGGTCATATTGTGTGCCAGGACTATTTTCCCATCCGCCCCATAACTCGTCGCACACCGACAAGTAATCTGCAATACCTTTCTGCTGTAGCATGTCGTTTGGTATTTCCCATTTAGTACATTCCTTTGCGTAAGGATCCCTAGACACCATATCATACCCTTCTGCCCAGTCAAATGTATTGGGTGAGAATATAACTTTTTTGCCGTTTAATTGCAATTTTTGTAAGGCATAGGTTAATATCATTTGCTGTTTGTGTCTCTGTACATCAGCATCATATATGTACAAAAAATGCTTTTTTAGTGCTTCAAAACTGTTGTTAGTAAATGCTCTTTCGTATCGTTGCACTATGTTGTTGTCTGCTAAAGCCCTGTCGATATCTTCATTAAACATACTGCCGTAACTGTCTATCATTATAGTAGGAGCATATCCTTTACCATAACCAGGAGCATGTTCGTCTCTGTACTTCTCTATCAAAACATGGTTAAAGTCTACGTTATCCCAGCCTTTTTCAGGATCGTAACGTGGCGAATCTTTAAGTTTAATTTCTTCTCTAGTAACTGTGGTAGCATTTATAACAAACACATCTGGATCATAGTGTTTTAATGCATAATCTACTTGTAGTGCGATGCCGAAATTACTACAACCAGGTTTAGCTAGGTTGTAATATTCTGCATTTATATGTGAGGATATTAAAGAACCGAATTCGATTCCTTTATGATGTGGATCTACTGAGGACCACGAGCAACCGCAAACGGCTAGCTTCATTTAAAATTCCGGAGTTGCTTCAGCGGCTTTGGCATACATAAGTGATGCAAATTCACGCTGTTCTATATTCTCTGACTTTTTAATTTCTCTGTACTTTCTTAACTTGTTTAATGTTTTTAAAGTAAGTTTAGTTTTTCTAGTATCGTCTAGAGATCTGCCAACTGACCTATCATTTTCTGGATTGTAAAATTCTGTTAATCTCATTATAAGTTTCCATCTGGTATTTCAGCACCAGGTTCCATTCCGCTAACATCTGGATTCATTACATCGTCCATTGGTGCTGGTATATCTTCTACCGGCGCCTCTATGTCTAACGGAGCACTTGGGCCAGGTCTAACGCCTACATTTCGTAAGCCTACATCTTCTGTGCCGTCTGTATTGTATTTATTCTCCATCTTCCAATAATGCTCGTTATCCTTCATCTCTTCTTGCGTTAAGCCTAAGTACTTCTTAAGTTTAAATTGCTGACTTAAATAAGGTACTGCTTCTAAACTGCCAAATAGCTGTGCTCTTTGAAGGTCCATGTCCAAGTCTCTGTATGAACTGAAGTTTTGAGGTACTGTTAATTCTAGTTTAAATGTACTTGAATCAATCTCAATGCCTTTATAGTTTAAGAACATTTTAAACTCTCTGTCTAATGTTCTTATAATTTGCTTTTGTAGTCTTTGACAGAACTTAGCAAATTGGAATTCTTGTATATATGCAACGCCTACTTTGCCGTCACTAACTGCCGCTGTTCCATCATCTGGTCCAGTAGGCAAATATGAACTTGGTACTCTCAACCCTCTTAGCAGTTTGTTGTTAAAGTATTTTAAGTCGTCAATTTGACCTAAGTTCTCACCGCCAGGTAATGTATCGACTTTACTACCACGACCGTCTGCCGTTTGAGCAAAGAAGTAATCTTCTAACATACTCATTGGATTGTAAGCCGCATCTGCAACATTGTTGCCGTCTTTGTTTTTGTTAGGTACACGTTTTTGTTGTACTTCATACTTAACACGTTCTAAGTACTGTTGTGCTTTATGAGGAGGCATATTACCAACATCAATCATAAACACTCTTCTTTCTGGTGCTCTGTGAACTCTGTAAATAATAATACTGTCTTCTAATAATTCTTTTTGTTTAAAAACTTTAAATACTGGCTCTAATACACTAATGCCAAAGGGCCATGAATGATCCATGCCTTCTGTTAAACTAATATGTACTACATGCTGTGCATCAACTGGGCTACCAGTTGTAGCGCCTTGATCTCCGCCCATAGGCGAATAGTTACTAACACTAGTTCCAACATTACCACCTGCCATCATACCGCCACCTGCACCATATGGTCTGGCATGTAATGCCGCGGCACTTGTTGCTGACATTTGTTCAAAGTTAACGTCTAAGTTTTTAATAAAGTAAGTTTCAATCTTCTTACCTTCACTTTCGTTAACAACAACCTTTTCAATGTTTGCTGGGTCAACCCAAAATAGTTTATAAGTTTCTGGATCTCTAATAAAGAACTGGTCTCCGTATTTAAGAGTGTTCCGTACCATTTTAAAAGCTCGTCTTCTTAGCTCGTTGTTGTTACACCATTGGTCCAGTGTTTTGCTAAGAATTTTCATTTCTGTTTCGCTAGGATCTTCTGTAAACTCGAATATGAATGGTAGTTTAGTGTACTCGTCGTCTTGTGAGCAAAATTCTGCAATAATATCTAGTGCCGCATTAATCTCCAAGTCGTTGTCCATTTGGTCATACTGAATATAACGCATAAGTCTGTTAGGACTTCCTGCATATACCTCAGGTAACCAACTGCTAAACCGAGCCGCACCAAATTGTCCAGCTGACTGCCCTTCTACATTAGTAGGCATTCCACCGTTTGATGTTGCATTAAAATATTTTCGCCAAGTTGCCATAAAAGTTCCTTTATATGCGTATATTTATCACTTAAAGGAAATAATGTCAAGTCTTTATGAAATTAAGCGTTTAGCTCTTTAGTAGCACGGAGTTGGCTCTTGAGTAGTGCGTTTTGTTCTTGTTGTACTGCAACCAATTGTTGCCCAGTAGCTTCGGTCATGCCCATTGTTGCCGGATCTGATGCTGGCGTTGTAGATGACATGCCATTAGCAAATTCGTTTTTAAGATCATCGTTAGTTTTTCTTCCGCCTTCAACTGGAGTTACCTTGCTAGTAAATGGTTCTTTGTCTACGTTTGTGCCTGTGCCTAATCCTTTAGGCTCTAATAAAGTGGAGTTGTCTACGGTGTTACCAGGCTGGTTTCCAATTTGGAATCTAGTGCCATCTTCTTGTTTGGTACTGAATACGGATTTAGATTCACCAAATTTCTTCTCGTATGCTTCGAACACATCGACTATGCCTGATTCTGCTTTGGCAGGATCGTAGTCATCGCCATACATCTCACGTTCAAATTCGTCTGGTACATATGGTGTTTTCGGCGTTGGAACATTTAATGCTTCTTGTGATGTTGGCGTTGGTACTAATACACCGTTCTTGAATGTGCCGGATTTCTTACCAGTGCCATCGTCGGTTAGTTGAGCCGCCTTCTCTCTCATTTTTATGGTGTCTTGAGCACTTCTTCCCATCGATCTTGAAATCTTGCCAGAGTCCATACCTTCTTTAATTTCAGCTGAAGTAAGTTTTTTAACTCCTTCACCTTTTACCATTACCATAGCAGTTAGTTCTTTATTTTCTGCTTTTATTTCTGCTATAGCATTAGCCATTTCAGTTTCTCTATCAGCCGCTTCCGCCGCCAAATCATATTTAACTATATTTGACCCATCGGCCATCGCTTTATCATATATTTTTTCTGCACTTGATTTAGGTTTAGGTTTCTCAACAGGTGCATGTTCTTTAGCAATGTCTTGCTTACTAGGCCCAATCATTTTTAACGCACCTAGTTTTAATATGTCGCCGACGGAAAGTTCATCCATTGCCAGTGCCATCGAATGTATCGATGTTGCTAATTCAAAGAAGCCATCACTCGCCGAGCTAAGATCCATGTCGTATAATGCATTTGATAGTTGTTCTGTTGATGTAGCAAACATGCCCATGCTTGTTGCGTATGGTTCCATGCCTTCGAAGCCTTTAAACGGCTCGTCTCCCATTGACCTAAGAGCTAGACCTAAGTCTTCCATTGAACTAGCAAATGGCCCCAAGTTCTGTGTTGCCGACGGTATTTGTGCTGTAGCGTCTGTTAGTTTTTCCATTGCGAACCCAGCCATGTATATGCCGCCTAGGTCGAGGCCTTTAAATCCTTGTATAAATTTCTGTATCTTTTCAATTGGACTGTCAGCGCCAAATAATCCACCGATGCCATCTTTCACACTGCTCATCAGTGAGCCACCGCTTATAGCACTCATGCCTGCACCTAGTGACTTCATAGCTCCGCCAGCCAAACTCAAGTTTTTCATATCTACACGATTAAATGCATATAGCGAATCTGCTAGTCTCTCCATAGCAGGTCCTGCCAAAGCTCCAATAAGCATAAATGGTAGCATCGGTGCCATTAGCGCCATTGCTCCGCCTATTGCTAATAATCCGCCTGCTGTATTCATTAGTGCGCCGCCGTCGACGTCTGCTAATGCTGATAAACTAGGACCAAAGTTTTTAAGAGGCTCGTTAATTAACTGCATAGCAATACCCAATGGTACAAGTGCTAGACCTAATGCCCCGATTGCTATTGAACCTGCTATAATAAATGGAGATATAAAACTTAGTCCTGCCGCCGCTAAACCTAATACTACCAGTCCTGCCGCCAACACACCAATTGTTTTGAACCCAACATCTTTCATTAAACTAAGTCCGAACGCTAATGGTACTACTGCCGCGCCTAACAGTGCTATTGCCGCCGCACCCATCACCATTCCAAGAGAGCCTTTGCCTAATGTTTTTGCCAATAAGGCTAATCCGCCTAGTGCAACTGTGCCTTTTACTAATGATGAAAAGTTTACTTCATTAAATGTTCTTAATCCTACTGCCGCTAATCCGACTGATGCGCCTAATAGTGCTATTGCCGCCGCACCTTTAAGTACTTTGGTATCGCCAAATTTCTTAACGCCATTTGCTATTCTTTGTAGGAAGCCGCCTGTTTTTCCGCCTTTGGTTAACGCTCCTTCCATTGCACCAGTGGCTTTTTCGCCTGCCGCTTCCATGCCTCCTGCTACTGCTTTGGCACCGCTACCTGATACTTTATTCTTTATTGTGTCTGCAATTGCGCCTGCGGCTCCGGATTGGGCTTTTCCTGTAAACATCTGCATTGCCGCCGCTTTTGCAACCGACGCCGCCGCTATGCTTATCATCGTGGTCACAACAAATTTCGTTATTGCTTTACCTATTGCTGATGCCATATCGCCAAACAGCGTCTTGACCATTCCGCCAAATCCGCCTTCGTCGAACGCATCCTTGAGATAGTTTGCAAATTCTGCCAGTTGGTCTGCCGCTACTTTTATCCATTTAGCTAAAGTTTTTGCCATGCCGCCAACTCTGTCGCCCATACTCATTGCGGCTCCACTCATGTCGTCTACGCCAAAGCCAAAGATGTCTAGTATTTCCTTGAAGCCATCTGATATTGCTCCTGTTACTTCTGGATCTGAGAATAAACTGTAGAATGCATTCTGGGCTCCGCCTGATATCTGTGCCATTACTTTATTAAATTGGTTAGTACCCTTTTGTACTAAGTCCATTTTAAAGCCTGTGCCTAATGCTTTATTAATATCTTTCATTTTGCTTTCAGACTGTTCAAACTGTGCTATAGCGTTTGCCATAGTTTTTGCTGATTCGTCGCCAATGTTAGCCATTGCTCTGATACGTTGTTTTTCACTGTGGCTAAGATTGCCCAGTGTCGACGTTAAATTTTCTACCATTCCTTGAGCTTGGTCTTGGCTTAATGTTCCGTTTTGTACTGCTTCTATATATTCGTTCATTGGCCCTTGGAGATTTGGTAATGCTGTTACCATTCCAATAGCCGCTTGACTCATTCCAATAGCACTTGTATTCGCCGCTTCTTGGAATGCTGTTGCTAGATCGGCTCCTGCTTTTCCACCCATTGCCGCCATGCCAGAAGCAAATACTTCTATGCCGCCAATAACATCACTTCGTACGGCATCGTTAAATTGTATAAGTGTTGCTGTTAATTGACCTTCGTCTAATAGTGTACTTACAAAGTTTTGTAGTTCTGTTGTACTCACACCAATTGCTGTTGAGTATGCTTGTTGTAATCTTGTTGTTCTTGCTACTTGCTTGTTTAGTCTTCCTTGGTCAACATTACCCAAGTTTAACATTGCTTGTCGTCTATCTAGTGCCTGTCCAAAACGATCCATACTAGCTTCGAAACTCAAGCCTAATTCTTCGGAGGTGTCTGCCGCAAATTGCATGGTGTCAGTAAATCTGCCAAAGCCTTGCGTTGCTATCACACTAGAAGAATTTGCCATTCTCTGTGCCGCACCTGCAAACCCATCGCCCAATGCACCCAGTTGTCCAATTGCCTGGGTAGTAGTTTTACCCATATCGTTGTATGTACTGCTAAACCCAAGACCAACTTCTGTAAGGTCGTTAATTGACTTACCTGCTCCTAGCATTGCTCTACTAATTAAGCCGGCGCCTGTAACAGCCACGCCGCCAAGTAGCATACCTGCTTTAAATATGCCTCCGCCTACATAGCCTACTGCTCCGACAAGTTGTTCACCGGTGTTTTCAAAATCGTCTATAACTTTAGTAGCAAAGGATTTGTATTCCTTTTTGTCTATTTTATTTCCGTCCCTGATAGCATCTTCGTTACCTTTGATGCCTCTAATCATTTCGCTAAAGAATCCTGCGTGTTCTTTGGCCTCTTCCTTTCTGTCTTTGTCGGACTTTTCGCCACTCTTTGCATTTTTAGACATTTCTAAATGCATTTTCTTATTGTTGGCTACCAGATCCTTAAGGTCTTTGTCAGACGCACCATTATTTTTTGCAATCTCTTGAAGTACTTTAGATACTTCCTCCATAGTGGATTCTGTTGCCCAATCTGGAAAACGATAATTTTGACCTTCTATATTAAATTCAACTGCCACTCAGTATTTCCTTTAAAACTAGTTTTAATGTAGATAAATAAGTACTAAGTTATTCATTAGATATAAATTTAACTACAAACGTATTTATCTTATAGAATTAACAGGAGTTTTAATGAGCAAAAATATGAACAAAACGCAGAATCCGTTAAGTGCCTACTTCAGAGCACCAAAGATATTCACAAAAATCCCTAGTGGTGGTAAATTTTATGAACAAGGTATTATCGAGTTCAATGATGATAGTACTCAAGAATTAGCAATTTATCCGATGACTACTAAAGACGAGTTATTATTAAAAAACCCGGATGCTTTATTAAACGGTGAAGCTGTTGCTTCATTGATCCATTCATGTGTACCAGAAATTAAAAATGCAAGAGATTTGTATAGTGCTGACGTAGATGCATTACTGATTGCAATTAGAGGTGCAAGTGGTGGCGATGATGTTGATGTTGCCGCTAAATGTCCAAAATGCGAAACTACTACTGATGTAACCGTAAGTGTTGCACAAAGTTTGCAGTCAATGGAAGAGTTAGACGATGTGTACGAAGTTGTACTTGCAAACGGACTTGTTATTTCAGGTATGCCGTTTAGTTATAAGAACACTATTAAGGCAGGTGTTGCTAGTTTCCAAAGTACAAGAAGTATGCAAAGTATTTCTGCATTAGACGACGACATGGAAAGGCTAAAAGCATTTAATACTAGTTTTGTTAAACTAGCAGACTTAAACTTCGAGTTATTAATTGATGCTATTTATAGTATTAGTTTCCAAGACGAGAAAGGTGAAGATGCTGTTATTAAAGACAAGGCAGTTATTAGGGAGTTTTTAGAAAATACTGATAACAACGTTGGAAAGGAAATTGAAGCATTCATTAATAGTATTAATGCTAAGGGTGTTGATAACGAGGTGCAAGTTGAATGTAGTAATGAAGAATGTGATAACACATTCAATTCTACTATTAACTTTGATCCTGTAAATTTTTTCACGGGTTCCTAGGGTCAGCCGAGCCTGAAGAAATTTCAGCCTACTTAGGTAAACTCGAGAAAGAAGGTCAAGCAATTTCTAAACAAGTAGCCGAGCTGGCTATTTTTAGTGAGGGTGCCGTTTCATATACTGAAGGTTGGCACCTAAGTCCAACTGAGCGTGAAGACCTTATAAAGACCTTAAACCGCTACAACAAAATGAAGAATGGCGATAAGAGTCAAGACTGGATGGATTAAAACTGTAAGTTAAATCCTATTTCAAATGTTTCGCCGTCAACTGAACTAGTAGTTGCTTTGGCATAGAACATTTTATATGTGTGCATTACAGTAGTTCTAAATGCAACATCATCGTTACTAAATTCAGATACTAAACCACCGTCCCACACAATGCTTGTATTACTCAAGCTCTGATGCATACTAGTACCCAATGTTAAGTATGTATTTCCGTACACTGATGTGTGCATACCTGTTACATCTACATATAATTCTGCATCGTTTAAAGTAAAGTCTTCCACAGTGATGTTGTACTGACTGCTTTCTTCTGTAAAGCCTTGTACTGACGTCTTATACATTGCTAGGCCCGTTGTAACATGTAGGTTAGCTAGTATAGGAGTAGTATATTCCGCGAATGCATTTAGTGTGGAAATATCCAATTCAGCAGTACCGTTGCCATACCATTTGCCGTTACTGTTAGTACCTATCTTGTCTGTCATGTAACCTAAACCGTAATGGAATTGTCCTGTTTGCTTGTCTAAGTATACCAATGCTCCGTTAGATGTGTTACCCACTGTAACACCTATGTTATCAAAATTGTGTGAGTATCCTTGGATACTTGTAACGCCATTTCTCGCAAAGAAAACATTGTCGCTAAGTGTTGCATTTTTAATATTGTGAAACAATGTTTTATTGTCAGCAATAGTTTGTGCATACTGTAATGGCTTGTTAAGTAGCTCTGCTCTCATCTCTTCTAACTGCGAGGGCGGGTCTAAACTAATAAAGAAACTGGTAATTGTTTGTGTGTCTGACGGTGATATGATATTCGCTCCAATAAAGTCGTAGTCATATTTGCCGTCTACTTCGACAGGAAATAGCATGTTAAATATAGCATTATTATCCGGGACTGCAAACTGGCTTGTTTCTGTATATGTTCCATCGCCGTTGTTAATCATAGCATACGCACGATCCTGTGACGTAACTAAAATATCATCAACACCGTCATGATTGAAGTCTAGTATATAGATGTAACTTACACCGTTGTTAATTCCGTCTATTAACTCTTCTGCTCTAAATGCCGCATGGTCAAATGTCCTGTCGCCGTTGTTCGTTAAGAACTGTAACACATGCCCTACATAATAATTATCACGGTCTGTGTTTGCTATAACTAAGTCTAGTAAGCCATCTGCATTAATATCAGTTGCCTGCATATCAAATGCAATATTAGTTGCATAATATCCAGGAGGTAATGCGGTGTATTCTGTAGTATAATCTGTTTCAGCGTTGCCCCAATAAATGCCACCTACACTATCTCCGCCTAGGTTAACATAAGCGCCGCCACTCCAACCTAATGCAATGTCACCAAAGCCGTCTCCGTCAAAATCTGCAATAGTAGTTGCTGTTGCAAAATGTGCCGAGTGTCCTACTTTGAAACTGGTATTAGTGAAGTTGCCGTTGCCGTCATTTAACATAAAAAACTTGTACATATTATTTTGCGAACTAACAGGTGTTGTGTTGGGCATGAATATGTCGTTGAACCCGTCACCGTTTAAATCACCTACAGCATGGTCATGTACAAATATGCCAACATCGACACCGTCAGCATTTAAGTTTTCAAGCATAAAGTCAGGCAAGTTATTACGTGATTCTACAAACTTCCCGTTCTCAGTTAACCACAACAATCCTGTATCAAATAAGTCTTTGTTGCCGTCACCGTTTAAATCATATTGCTGTATGGCACCAGTATTCTCAGCTTTTACTGGAGCATCTTCGTTATTAAACCACCCCATGTTTGTTAGTAATGATCCTTCACCGAACACTAAGGGGCATACTCCGTCATCGAAAACACTACAGTCTAGTGCAAAATGTCCTTCACCGTCATTAACAAATTGCAATGCTCGTGTGCCAGGTATAGTGTTGAAGTCTCCAAATGTTCTCATCCAAACAATAAAATCATTATGACCGTCTTGGTTGATATCATTTTCTATAACATAACTTGCATTTGTCATCCAAGCACCGGCTCCCGAGTGCTCCTCGGAATCTGGATTGTTTGGGTTTTTACCACGATGGTCTCCGTCGATAGTAACTTGCAAAAATGCAAAGTCTTCTACGGTGTATTTGCCATTAACCCAAGCAGTATCGTTGTAATCACCTACACTGTATGTTACTCTGTTGTAACCTAACGCACTAGTTGTAGTTTCATAGTTGTCTTGAAATGTTTCAAACTGGATTCGCTTGTCAGGGTCAGTAGTAACTGTGGTTGTTGGCGGTGTAATAATTGTTTGCACTGGTGCGGTAGTTGAGCCGCCTCCACTAGCACATGCAGTCATCAGCGATGCTGTTGCAATTGCAGTAAAAAGTTTAGTATGTTTATTTGACATGTTTACAATTTCCCCTATATGTATACCCAGGACAACTACATTTGCCGTCCTGTATTGTGTAAGTTTTACCGTTACTGCCCTGAACAACAATAACATCATCTGCTAATTGCTCTTCTACTTCGTCTAACTTAACAAACTTACGTCTGCTTTTGCTAAACTGCTTTAACGGATTCTTAAATGTTTTAAGTTCAGCTGTTTCAGATTTCTTGTATGCAACTAATTGCCCAGCACCATTAACGTGGTAAATCCCATTGTTAACTGAGTACTTGCCCCAGTCAGTTACTTCTTTTAATATCTCTATCATAGTGTTATCCTTTTTGCTAAACTAAGTGTATATTATACTAGGAAACTGCGTCTATGTCAAGTTTATTACCAGTTTTTCTGGTAACTTTTACTAAAAAATTGGTAATAGCCAGTCTATGTGCATATAAATACAGTTAATATACACAGAACCGCAAAAGAAGAGGATTGAAAGAAGATTTGAGAAGGGGAAAGGCTAGGCCTCCATCAACAGTAATAAGTCCGTGTATCAAAGTTTGTACTTTTGATGAGAGCGGAGAGTATTGTATCGGTTGTTTTAGAACTGCTACTGAGATGCGAGACTGGTATATAATGACCGACGATGAGAAGAATAAAGTATTAGAGAGAATAGCGAATGAGTAAGTTTAGTACCGTATACGATTTTAATTTAGACATACCTGCAATACTAGATTTGGAGCATGAGATAGCGAACACAACTCCGGATAGTCCATACTACATGCACACAGATAGGTATGAAGATGCTCCAGTAAAACAAGACATACTAATGTTGTCAGACTTATCTTGTTTAGAAAGAGTTAAAGAACTGTTAAGTCCTATAGAAGTATTAGCAGAACATAGTATTGGATTTGAAACTGTTCCTGCAAACGTACATTTGAAAAACCATGAAGACTTCCTATTAGGTTGGGCAACTAATCCATTTGTTCGAAAATGTAATGTGTTATTCAATCTAGAAGATCATCCTATCTACATAACACATGGAAAAGAAGATGAATCAAAATATATTATGCCAGGTCAAGTAATGGCATTAAATGTGCAATTGTCACATGGATGTGATCATAGAGATATTAATGTAAGTTCTAAAATGTTTTCAATTAATTTGCGAAAGAACTATTTTGATACTGTATCATATTTAAATACTATACTACTTTAAAATCTTAGTTAAAAGCTTCGTGTCCTTCGAAAAACATCTGTATCATTACATACACTGCTACATTAACAAAGATAAGAATTCCATACATTATGTACCCTTGCATAATCATCTTCTAAAAAGTGTTTCTGCTCTACAAACATCCGCACTCCTGCAAGTTCTAATATTGTTCTCCCATATCACCGGGTGAGGCATCCAATCAAACTCATGCGGTCCATTGTAGCCTGCACTAGAACATCCTGTTATAATAATAATACTACTTACTAGCAATATTAAATTTTTCATCTCGTTCCTCTTTTAGTTTATTGTATCCTTCATCATCTAGATGTGTAATGGCCAACCAAGCATGTGTCATTTCATCGCCTGTTCTACTGCCACCCATTACCCACATATCAGGATCTGGATTGTTTGGATTGTTAGCCGTATTGTCATACCATTGCTTCAGAACAATAACTGCTCCTGCTGGCAAGAGTGGTGCTACATCTGGAGCATACAAATGACTGTGATGCCATGTTGCACTCCAATTACTCACTTGACTAATTTGTTCTGTGCGTCCTGACTCGGGATAGAATATCTCTAGGCTAGCGGCATTCATTCTTAAATGTCCGTGTGGCTGAAAACTATCTAGTCTAACAGGATGGTCAAAACTGTGGAAGCCTTGTGTCATGTAATAGCCGTTGGGTGGAATAGTTATATCGTCCTGGTCGCCTAGGCGATACAAACTCAAATCTTGTTTGTATTTCAATTCTTGGCTTTCCTCTTCGCTGTATAACCACAGCCCAATCTCTACCACGTTGTTTTTGATAACTGATCCTGGTGCCATTGCTCCAAGTCCACCTGGGAACATATGAATATCCCATGCCACTTCTGCGTTGGCTGGTATAGTTCTGCATACTCCTGCAGGAACTATCTCTCCCCACTTTCCCATTGCATACTCAGTTAACATTCCTTGTCTGCCTCCCTCAGTTATAATACTGCTGTTAGCATGGTGTACTACTGACTTTGCATTACCACGTGGTTTAACTTGTACTGCTTTAATGCAACGGTCTTCACTAAGTCCTGTTGGAACATTGTGTTTATGCCACAAGTCGTTGCCACTTGCTGGAATGTCAATTGCAACACTGGCTATAATTGCGTCCGGCATGCCAAAGTCTTCTTCAAAACTCCATGCTTCTGGATCAGGTAGTTGTGCTAACTGCACTACCACTTCGGGGTCGCCTCGTAGGCTTCCGTTGTCTACCCATTCCACGATTGTGTCTATGTCCTTTTGAGACAGACGCCAATCTCCTTGCAAGTCTTGTATGCCAATTCCGTGATCGTATGCATAAGGTGGCATTTCTCTTTTCATTACTTTAAGTGATATTAATGGAGCCCATGGACGTACTTGCTCGTATGTCTCAAAACTCATTGGTCCTATGCCTCCTGCTCTGTGGCATACTACACAATTGGTATTAATAATATCAGCAACGCCTGAAACATAGTCTGTTGCCCATGATGATACAGACACACTGGCTAAAAGCGCCATGGCTATATACTTGTACATTTGTTTTCCTTTGGATTGCGTATCAAATACGAGCGAATGCTCTGATACTAATATAACCTTATGTTATATTCTTATATAAAGTATTTATCTTATATACATAAGTTCTAGAACTGTTTATATATGTTTGTTACAATTAATTACAATTAGCTTTTTAGATACTTCGTATCTTTTCCAACTACTAACTTCATTCATTACATTCATTTCAGTTCTTGTTAGAAAGTTTTTATTAAGTAATGCGATATCATATAGTTGGAGTCATACTTCTCCTATTGCAAGGAGAAGCTGTTTGGAAAATATAGTGTCTGTCGACATCATATGAGCCATCATCATCTCTAACTCGGGTGCTAATAGGAACCAGTGAGCTTTCTGTCCCCATACACTACCGTCTCATCTCACGGAAATTTATGTAACCTTGTAGAGTTTAGTTACACAAACTTGTAGGTTGCTTTTTCTCATTGCCTACATCCTTTTAATACAGTTTGTCGTGTGTTTGTATCTTTACCGCTATACATCTCCAATTCTCGCACCTTGTTCAGGTTTGTCGAGGAGTCCGATACTGGCCTCGGGTGGGGCTGGTGTATAGTCCTATGTGTGTGACTTGGTGTCTGTGGTGTGCCTTGCTGTGACTTGGTGTCTGTGTTGTTATGCAATAGTTAGTTATCTATCTTTCAACGCTTCTCGTAAGATTTTTGAACCGCCCACTCTAACATTGATAATACCATTATAATAATCATCTGTTTCTAATACTCGTCTTTCAAATTGTTCTCTGGCTTCGAGATAACTTGCAACACCTCTACTGGGGCAATACCAAATTATTTCTCTTGTAAACTTGCCTTCTCCTAACTCTAAAACATCAGCATTTAGGTGATCTGAACTCCCCCAATAAGTACGCCAGTCCGATTCTTTAGTTCCGCGACGTTTATTCTTTTTACCCTTTAAAGGAGGCTTTGTTGTTTTAAATTTTGCTAATTTTTTACCTACATACTTTTTATCGTTTGTGGTATTTGTGATTAAGTAGACAAATGCTTCGCAATCGTTAGGAAGTTCGTCTACTGTTTTGCCTTGATATGTCCATTTTTCACTCATCTACAACTCCAACTATGAATGTACTTATTGTCGTTGATAATATTAATGTCTTGTTCTAGGTCAATTAACATTCCTAAAGGCAAGTAGCCAATTGCTAATTTAGGATCTTTCCATTGGTAAGGAATTTTATGCATTATTTGTCTGTAAAACATAAACAACGACATCATTAAATTTTCTTGTTCTATAGTTGTGGTAAATCTGTCTTCTCCAAACCATCCACATAAAGTATTACGCATTACGTTTGTACATATTAAATGATCCGCAGGAACATTAACATCATTGTCTGCAAATACCTCAAGCAAGTGTTTACCCACGTGAGGGTAATGCATATACAACTCGCCATAGCGCCTACGCACAGTAAACATATCTAGTGCTTCTGCAGGTATATCCGTTCCGGCATCTTCACATGCAAAAATAAATCTAGAACCATTATAATGCTTACGCCTTATATCTTCTAAATGATGTATATGATAATTAAACATTCGTAATAATTCACGAACTTCGCCTTCACTTTCATCGTGAGCGTTAGGAAAGTTTTCGTGTAAATTATTTAGAGTTTGTAAACTAGCATCTTGTACAATGCCAAGTTCTTGTAAACGTTCTGTAACAGCCATCAGTTCTGCTTGTACTGATTCTTCTGTCTCACCAAAGTTATAAAATTGTGTTCTACTTACAACCTTGTTCTCTTGTTCATGTAATCTTTTATGGAATAATCTTGCAACATCATTGTCGTACAATTCGTAACTTAATGTGTGTTCTGCATTATGTCCTAAATGTATGTCTATAATCACGTTTCTAATATTTCAATATCGTTAGCGTAAGAAGTGAACCCTCCTTCCTTTACAACATACAATACATTGCTAACTCTTCCTTGCAGTTCTTCTTTGTGGGAAATTAAGAATACATTTTTCTTAGATTCTCTCCCCATCTTTTTAAGTACGCCAAGTGCCGCTTCGACACCAGTTGTGTCCATGCCAGAGTCAACAAGTTCATCGATACACATTAAGTTCATTGGTTGGTTAAGACTTTCATAAATATCTCTAAATGCCCAACTCATGCCAAGTATTAATCTGTTACGTTCACCTCTACTTAAATTATCAAAGTCTAGGTCTCTGCCATACTCTGTGATGTCTACACTCAAATCCGAGTTAAATCTAACATCGTGTGGCAAGCCTAATTTTTCTAAATAATAATTTAGTCTGTAATTTAAATATTGCAAGTTCTGGTCAATAATTTTCTTTCTTATAAAACTGTCTTTGCTTGTTAATAGTTTATACAAAAAGTCTTGATGATCTTTTAATCTAGTCCACTCGTTAATGCCATCGTAACTAACTTCTTCCAATCCAGTTTCTCTAAGTGTAACTACTTGATCAGAATATGGATTAGTTTCTTCTTTACGTTCAGTAAGTTGTTCTGTGATAGTATCTAAATTATGTCTATGCTGTAAAGCATCTTCCATGCTGTTATAAAAAGTAATAGGACTTTCAGGCAGTTCTCCGATGTCTGTTAGGCTTTTTTCTAACACCTCTATTTTGCCTTCTAATTCCGTAGAATACGATAATTCTTTTCCTTCTTTTTCTTTAAGCTCTGCTGTATATGTTTCGTGAGTATCTAAGTGTGCTGTACTCTGGTCACACGCCGGGCACACACCCGTTTCTGCTTTCTCGATATCGCTTCGTATACTAACAAGTGTACTAGCATTACGTTTGCTACTAGTTTGTAGTTGCTTCAACTCATTTTGTAAGCCTTGCATTTTTGAATACTGCTTATGGACAACGTCTAATTGCCTGTGCTTATCTAGTTCTAAATCAATATCAGTTTCACTTAATGCATCTAATGATGCTTGTAAGTCCTTTAATTTTACGCTATGCTGGTTGTCCCAGGCTTTCCTACGCAATTCAATATCGTCGATATTCTTTTCAATACGCTTATTAGCATTCTGTACTGCTTGTATTCTCGACTCTTCATCTTTAATACTGTCTTTGGTATTTTTAAGTAGCTCTTTAAGTAGTTCTGCTTTTTCACTAATCTCAGTGATGCCTAATAACTGCTCAATCATATCACGTTGGTCATTAGTTTTCATACTAAGGAACGGCTCAGTGTATGTGTTCAAAGCAATTAAATGCTTAAACATATTATGAGGGAATCCAATAATACGTTCTATTTCTTTTTGTGTTTCTCTACTATCGCCTTGCTGTTCGTCATCTGCTTTCTCTACACCATCTATAAAAAACTTCAAAGTGTTAGGACGTCTGCCACGCTCAATACGATATTCTTTTCCGTTGATATCAAAGTCAACGGTAATAATCATACCTTTGGCATTTGTTTTATTAATTAAGTTATCACGTCTAATGTTTGTTAACGCTTCGCCGTATAATCCATAACTTAGTGCATTAATGATTGTTGTTTTACCTGTACCGTTTCTACTACCATCGCCACCCAGGTCTAAATTGTGTCCTAGGACTAGTGTTAGTTGCTCGGTATCAAATGTAACCGCTTGGGTATTGTTTCCAATACTCATAAAGTTTTTTGCTGTTACGTTTTTTATAGTAAGCATTATAAAGTCTCTAAACTTCTGTAAATTTTAACAAGCTCGCCGGTATCGACTAGATTGCTCTCAATAGTTTCTAACTGCTGGATAACAATTTGGTCAACACTTTCGAATTGTATTTCACCGCCTTCAAAGGCTTCCTCTTCTTCTTTAACAGGAAGTAATTGTATCTCTCTGACTTTAAATTGTTCTGCAAATGTTTCACGAATAAAGTTTGCTTCTTCGTAACTGATGTTTACATCCAGTTTAACTCTTGCATGAGTTTGTGCGTCTAAATATTTTTCCGGTGCTTCAAGCAACTGACGTAAACCCATAGTAACATACTTTGGACACTCTGCCCAATTAACATATTGTGGCTCGCCATCCCATTCTAAAAACATTGCGCCACGTTCATTATCTTGTGCATCTGCATAGTTATGTGGGAAAGCATTACCAATATAATGTATGTTGCCTTTATATTGACGTTTGTGAAAGTGACCACTGAATACATATTCTGGACCGCTTAACATGTCTGCCCTAATACCACCGTGATCCGGCATTTCAATCATAGCATTCATTTTAAAGTACGGTAACTCAAAATGTCCGAACATATATTTGCATTTTACTTTAGCAACATCTTTGTGTTCGTCTCCGATTAACCATGGAACAATCGCAACATCATCTTGTAGAAAGTGGTCATCTACCATAACAATGTTAGACATATCTCTAGCAAACTCGATACTGTTTAAGTCACGCTTTTCTCTATAAAACAAGTCATGGTTACCGGTGATAAAGTACACCGTTTCAAATGCATCGTTTAATCGCTTTAAGTCTTTGATAGTAGAGTTCATAGTAGCAATGTTAATACTTGCTCTATGATGATGCCAGTCGCCTAGAAATATACAAGTCTCGCAATTCCTTGCTTTTGCTTCTTCAATAAACCACGTTATAAAATTATCGCAATCTATTAAATGCTGTCTACTGTTTTGTTTTAAGCCGTAATGTATATCGGTGAAACACGCGGCCCTTTCAAAAAGGTTTGCCATAGTGGTTTGTTACTCAGTTGATGTATTTTCTACTTCAGTTTCTGCAATCTTACGAAGTTCTTTCATCTCATTCTCGTATGCAATCTGTCTACCGTAACTTGGTAAATGACCGGACTCGATTAAGATGTCGTCTCTAATTGATTGATTACGTTTCTCTAAGTTTAAAACTCTAGTGAAACTGTTATTAACTGTAGCGGTATAATATGCAAATGGATTGTCTGATTTTGCTTCGTTAAACTGCAATCCTATTTGAGCAAGTTGTACTAATGCTTGTCCACGCATTTCGTCAACATAAGTGTAACCTCGCCAGTTACCTCTTTGACTATAACGCTCTACAAGTTTCATAAACATGCTACCGAGGGTATTTGTAATTTTTCCGTGGTCGACACTAAAGTGACCATTGTGTAGTCCACCTACCCAATGACTTCTAGCAACTTCCCTAGGATTAGTTCCAGCACCATCCACAATATAATGTTTGAATGGAGGGAAATTTAGTTTTGCTTTTGTATCAGCAACCGTCTTAGTAGTTTTCTTTCTACCTGGTTCATCTGGAATATGGTCATATCCCATAACTCTAAACACTAGTTCATCTACTGCAAGAGAAAGCGGATCAACTGCAAAGTCTTTCTGCTTGGGCTTCTTATCCCAACCACCGTCTTTCATAGCAGTTTGGTAGCCATCTGATTGTAATTTTGCTGACCTATTCTCTTGGGCCTGTTTAATAGTAGTCTTATTAATTTCGTTGACATCCATTAAAATGATATCTGGATTCATGTACTTGTCATCTTGCACATAACAATACGACATCTTACTAGCATGAATTTGCTTCAGTATGTCCTTATTGTTTAAATAATTAACCTTTTTTGGTGTAATGTGAGCCATATAATCTCCTTAGTTAAACAGTAGTATAGTGTCTAAGCAAGACAAAGTCAACTGTTTTCTAATATTCTTACTAATAATTAAAACGTGCTATTATTTATCGTGATAAATACAACGAAGGAGCACATTATGGCAGAAGATACAGAATATAACCAACCTAAAGTCAACACTGACAATGTAGAATTCGACCAATTCATGCAACGCAACGACGGTTCAGAATTTGGCGAAATAGATTGGCGAGCAAGAATCCGACCTAAGAAAGGCGGAGAGAAATGGGCATACGGTCTAGTAGATCCTGATGACCCCACTAAAGAAATTACTGATAGTGTACTAAAGCCATTGCAAGACAAAGGCGGAATTGTGTTTCCTTTTACACCAGATATTTTCCTTGCGGCTTCTACAGATTATAACGAGTCTACACAACACGGATCGAACTATCCGTTTTATACATACATTAATAGTAGACCTACAACACTACCTATCACAGGAACGTTTACTGCAAATACTACAGACGAAGCACAATATATGTTAGCAGTATTCCATTTTTTAAGAAGTGTTACTAAAGCATTCTATGGTGACAGTGCTGTTAAGAGTGGATTCTTTGGAACACCTCCTCCAGTATTATTATTTGAATACTTAGGAGAATTTGGGTTCAACAAAGTTCCAGTTATTATACGAAACTATAACTTCCAGTTACCGCCCAACGTAGATTACGTTCCTGTTAAATACAAAGGCACAACTACAATGATGCCAACGGAAACTAGCATAATGATAGAACTTGCACCACAATACACATATAGAAAAACAAGAAAGAAATTTAACTTGCAACGATTTACTAGTGGCAAAGGGCTATCGGACGGATTTATCTAATGGCTAACACTAATAACAAGGACAGTTTCCTACGCAGAGCTCCTACAAGGGGATTATTTCTTGACGTAAACGATTTGCCTAAACTTCCAAAAAGTCGAGCAGATAGACAGTATGCAATAGAACCTAAATACGCAAAACGTCCTGACTTACTGGCACACGAACTATACGGAACTGTACAACTATGGTGGGTGTTTGCATTAAGAAACCCAGATGCATTAGTAGATCCTATAGAAGATTTTGTGTCAGGTTTATCTATATTCGTACCTACTAAGGAAACAATAGACAGGCTAGCAAACTAATGGCTGGATCCTCTAAAGACAAAGAGAACGCTGAAACTCCTATAGTCGAAGACCGATGGATTGGCGCAGTAGCCGGTAATAAACTAGATGCTTTCAACAATGCATCATATAATTTTAGACTTTATATGATCCCAGATGATGACGGAGAAGGCGGCGGATATAAAAACGGTGCCTTAAAAGCTAAACCAGAACAAACAGTTATTATTGCTCAAACTAGTGTAACCGGTGTGGCAATAGAAAATATAGAATTAAATATAGTTAGGTCCGGAGCAGGCGTATTTGTGACCAACGGTGCTTTTACACTTATACAGCCCGGCGCCGCAGACTTGCTAGACCAAATACAAATGGCAAAACAAGTACTTGGCATCAAAGCTGGTATGTTTGCCAATGCACCTGTATTCCTCGAATTAAACTTTAAAGGCTACACAGAAGATTTAGACGATAACGAAGCCGCTGGCGACCCTGTTACTATTGATGGTCCGTGGTGCTGGCAATTAGAGCTTATGACTATCGACGTAAATATTAATGATACTGGTAGCACATATGATTGTACGTTTGTGCAAACAAATTCAAACGCATACGCAGATACATATTATACAATTCCAGCTGACACTAGTATGACTGGTAGTACTATTGTAGAATGTCTTGAAGACTTACAAACAACCCTTAAGAAGTTTAGAACAGACAACTATAAAGAACATGCTGTACAAGATGAAGTAGAATTTGACTTCTCTAATCTTGTATTAATGCTCGGTGGAGACGGCAACATAAATTATTCAAACTTTCGCCAGGCTGAACAAGTAAACAGATTAATGAATGCTGATGCAATGGGAATTAAGACCAGAGAAGAATACGATAAGATATTAGAAGACAACCCAGACAGTTTAGATGGCGGCATAGAAGCAAGTGGCGGAGTTTGGAGACGAAACAGAGTACAAGTTAAGCAAGGCACAAACTTCCATAAAATCCTTACAACATTACTAGTAATGAATGATGACTTTTTAAAACAAATTACAAGAAAGCACGATTTCGAAGATCCTGTTATAGACGAAGATGGTTTAGACATGAATCAAACATTTACCACATGGTACAGGATCGAAGCGGCAACAGAATGGCTAGACTATGATCATAGAAGAAATACTTACGCAAAGAGAGTAGTTTATAAGCCTGTACTGTATGAAACAGCAGATGAATCACTATCAAGTGGCCCGGGCGAATTTAACACTACTAAAGAAAATATTACCACTCGAATAAATGAAATGAAAATAAGAAAAGCATATCATTATTTGTATACTGGACAAAATGACCAAATTTTAGAAGCAACAATTGGCTATAAAGCAGGACAACTATTACTAGGCGCTCCACAAGGAGGATTGATGGGTGATGCATCTACTAATCCTAACGCACCAGGAACTCCGACAAGTGATGGTGATAATAACAATAAACAAAAGAAGGCTGAAATTGCAAAAGCACAAGAAGATACAGATGCATTAGCCAAGCAATTAAATAATGCGGCATACCAGAATGAAGTTGCCGACAAACTAGGATTAAGTGAATCAGAAAGAAAGTCTCTTCAAGATAATAAACAAGCACGAAAGAATTTAGCAGAAGCTATGGTACTATTGAACAACGGCGGCAATGATCCTCTAGGATATTTTAGGTCCCAAGCATCTAATACAGATCCTAGCACCCCGACATCATCAGATCCGAATCCAAATGAAACCAATCCACCTTATAAGCCAGAGCCAAGTGGATATTTGTATGGAGCAGATCTTATTGACAATGCAGGCGGCAGTGAAATTGTTATCGGCGAACTTAGTTCTCGTCAAGCAATGAACACTTTAAAAACATCAGTTACTAAACCGTCATTTGATTATTCTAAGAGCATTACTTCCACATCAGGTAATACGGTTGACGGCACACCTAAAGCAACATTGTTTGGGTACATGTATCAAAATGTTAATGATGCGAGTATATTAATTGATTTAGGATTAAAAATTAGGGGCGATGTGTGGTACTTAGGCGAGAAGCCGGTTGACCCGCACAAAGGCAAAGGCATGACAGCACAATTAGACAATATTGGAAAAGCTACCACAATGGATTCCATTTCGTACAACGGCAATGATAACTATTTTTTATTTACAATGCAAACTCCTAGGGTAATAGATCCTGACATGGACGATGAGGATAACAATACAGGTTATCTAGAAAAAGCTGGCACGGCTTATTTTATAAGTGGAGTATATCAAATTATGGCGACTACATGTACATTCAATAATGGCATGTTTGAAATAGAAGTAAATGCTAAAAAGAATACAGCACTAAATTTATCTGAGTACGACATAGTAGATATAGATTACGGAGTAGATGATGGCGATGCTCCATTAACAGATGCAGAAATTTTAGCATTAACAGAAGAAACTAATGCACGACAACTAGCAGAGTTTAATGCAGACAGAGGTGACGGATAATGAGTTTACGCGGAAACTATAAAGCAGATAAATTTAAGGTTAGTAGAAATAACCCCACTAGCGAAATGACTAAAAATGCTGATTTAGATTTTGGTGTTTACTTAGGCGAAGTTATTGTTAGACCTAAAGACGATACCAACAGTGGCAGACTAACAGTATATATTCCGGCATTAGGCAAAGACAGAGACAACCCAAGCAATTGGGTTAATGCATTTTGGAGTACTCCGTTTGGCGGAAGTACACCGTCTAATAGAATTGGAGATAATTTAGCATCGTATGTTGAGACACAAAAAACATATGGCATGTGGATGGTACCGCCGGATGTAGGTAACTGGGTATTAGTATGTTTTGCAGACGGCAAATCTAAATTACCATTTGTACTAGGGTGTTTACTACCAGATCAAATGGCTAACATGGTACCTGGAAATGCCGCGGGCACAACGTTCGGCACAGACCAAAAACTGCCAGTAGCAGAAATTAATAGACAGACAGACGAGATAAATCACGGCGTTAATGCTACACGACCAGTTAATCCATATATAACAAAACCTATTCTTGACCAAGGATTGATTAATGACAAGCTCAGAGGCTTATCGACATCTAGTGCAAGAAGGGAATCACCTAGTGCAGTATTTGGTATATCTACTCCCGGTGCAGAAGATGTAAATTTAACTACAGGTAAAAAAGACGGCACACACAGAACAGGTGGGCACAGTTTTGTGATGGACGATGGTAACATTAATGGTGAAAGTAAGAACATAAGAATTAGAACAGCAGGTGGCAACCAAGTATTAATGGACGACACTAACGGTCTAATTTATATAATAAACGCAAAAGGTAATGCGTGGGTAGAGATGAGTGGCGATGGTGACATACAAATATACAGTGAAAAAGATATTTCGTATAGAGCTAAAGGCAATATTAATATTCGTGCAGACAAAAATTTAAATTTAGAAGGCAACACATCTGTAAATATTAATGCAGGTGTTTACGGCGAAGCACACGAACAACAAGACGAGGACGGCAATCAACGTGGCGTACTCAATATTAATGCTGGTGCAGAAGCTAGTATGAAAGTTATGAAAGACTTTGTGCTAGAAGTAGACGACAAAGGCAGTATGCATTTAACTGCTAGAAATTCGCTACTTGCAACAGCAGGTACAGACATGCATTTAAACGCTAAATCTAATATGTTTAGTACAGCGTCTGACACTCAGCATATTAAGTCAGGTGGCGATACAAACATACAAGCAGGTGGTAAAACAAACGTAGTGGGCAGTACAGTACATCTCAATGATGGTGGTAGTGCAACACAGGCAGAGAACAGTAAAACCGCGGTAGCTATCCCATTAGTAGATCATGAAGACCAGCCCATAGAAACCCCAGGGTGGGAATATGACTTACAAGATACTAGCGAAGATAATCCGTTAACTACTGAGGGCAAGAGAGAAGGTGATCAAGATACTGTTACTAGTATTATAGATATATTGCTGACTCGAGAGCCTTACATAGGACATGTGGATAAAGACAAGCCAGTTAAATAGTTAAACTAGTTCGCCCTTCTTATATTTAGATAATTCTTTTTGTAAATCAGCAAACTTGATATAGGCTCTATATTTGCCTTCTTGTTCTTCAGCCACTGACCTTCTTAAGGTTTTAATTTCGGCTCTTAGGTGGTTACATTCGTTTTGCTTATCAACAAGCATGACACGAAGTTCTTCTTCTAAGGTATCGTTTAAGCTAGTATTTTTATTCACAAAAAATCTCCCTTTTTATAATTTCAACCGTTTCAAAATTAACTAGCACTTCGTTGTGACTAGTACCTGTTTCAATCTGTTTCAGATTATTAAAATTGTTAGGAACAGATTTCTGTGTTCTAACAGTTAGAGTTCCATCGTTAGATTCGCCCATACCAGCAAGAGCATTTCCGGCTCCTCTAGTTCCTGTTGTTACTATATTAATTATCTTAAAATCGTTGTTTACAGTTTGTAACGCAGTGATAAACGCACTCTTTGGATTTAGTGCTGTAAAAAGTTTACTATGTCTGAATGCATACGATAACCACTTTGCTGTTCTACTGCCACCCCATGGGGCACTCATGGCTAAAAATACATCACAGTTAGCAAATGCCTGTACCGCTTTTAATCCTAGCAAACACCCGTAGCTGTGTGCTATTACAGAGAATGGGTCATGCCCAAACTCATCAAGTATTTGCATTTTGATGCGAGTTATTACTGTTTCTGGTAGCTCTTGCGTATCGTACTCTATATAAAGTACGTTATGTTCTGGCAAGAATATTTGTAAAAAGTTAAAACTTAACGTGGAGGCGCCACTACCATGTATATAAACAATATTTTTATTAGGCGGTTGCGGCATTCTTGAGCATAGATTCCATATCATAGAATTCCTGTGGTACTTTGCCCTTCTGACCTACAAGGTTAACCATCTCAAACAATACATAACCCTTAGTATGGTAATCGTAAATGCCTACGGAATGTAGACGATTCTGTTTTTTCGACATCATCTTTTGGAAACGAGGTCCGTATCCAGAAGACTTATCAGTTAATTTTAACTGCTTGTTAACTGCGTCTGCTTTTTTGCAAATGCTGTCGAATCGTTCAATGATATTTCTCATTGGCTTTCCTATAAATTTATAAAATTAGTAAGATAATTCCTACTATGTTATTATGTATCCATTCTGTTGAAAAGTCAACATTTTTTTAGGCTTATTATGGTGTTTATTATAACTAGTTTTAATCCTTTAGGATAAATAGTTGTATGGCAAATATATACAGAGGATTCAGCACAACAGGCAGAGTAAGAGCACCTTACACGCTAATTGATGGTGAACTTATAAAAGCTGACTTACTCAATGAACTTTATACCAAAAGAGGCGAACGAGTAATGAGACCTACATACGGTACTAGGATTTGGGATATATTAATGAACCCAATGGATCAATACGTTGTTGCAGAAATCAAAGAAGATATAGAGCGTATTGTATCTAAGGACTCTAGGGTAGAAATGACCGACATGTTTACTGATATATTAGACCACACAATTCGCATAACATTACACTTAAAGTTTAAACCGTTTTTATCGGAAGACACATTATTTGTAGAGTATGCTAGGGAAAACGTAGAGATATAAAATGGCAGTTAACAGCAGACAAAATAATTTATTCGCGGCAGAAGATTGGTCAGTAGCCTATCAAGCATATAGTCAAGTAGACTTTCAAGCATACGACTTCGACACTATTAGAAATGCAATGGTCGAGTATATCAAATCTAATTTCCCAGAAAACTTCAATGACTATATTGAAAGTTCAGAATTCATAGCAATCATAGAATTGCTTGCCTACCTCGGGCAAAGTATTGCATTCAGAATGGATATCAATACAAGAGAAAACTTTTTAGAAACTGCTGAGCGAAGAGACTCAGTATTTAAACTTGCTAGACAGCTTGGATATAATCCAAAACGAAACATGCCTGCAAGTGGATTAATGAAAATCGTAAGTGTTGCAACTTCTGAGCCGTTAACAGACAGTTCGGGTGCAAGTATAAACGATAAGACTATTAGCTGGAATGATGCAAACAATCCAGACAGCTACGAACAATTTTTAACTATAATGAATAGTGCATTTGGTAATGTTAACAGATTTAGTAAGCCTGTAAAAACAGGAACTGTTGGTGGAATTATAACTGACAGATACGACATTAACACGCCAATCACTTCACCGCAAACATACAGCTTTGATGTAAATGTTAACGGAGTTAATAGAGCATTTGAATTTGTAAATGTTGATTTTGAAGACGCTGGCGTATTTGCAGAAAAGCATCCAGATAGCACAAACAACTTTTCAATACTTCATAGAAATGACGGACTAGGATCATTAAGTAAAAATACTGGATTCTTTATGATGTTTAAGCAAGGTACATTGCAATCATCAAATTTCGATTTTACTACACCAATTGAAAACAGACAACAAGCGATTGCTGTTGCTGATATTAATGAAACAGATGTGTATTTGTCTGAAGTAGATAACAATGATAAAGTATTAACTAAGTGGGTTAAAGTTCCAAATACCGTTGGACAGACTTTAATGTATAACACTAAGGCTAAAAATACTCCGTTATTATATGCTGTACAAAACGTAGGACAGGGTGGCATTAGACTACAGTTTGCAGACGGTAACTTTGCAAATGTGCCTATGGGATCATATAAAGCTCAGTACAGAGTTAGTGATAACGAACGATTTACATTACAGCCAGATGATGTTAAGTCTGTGGTATCAACTATACCTTACTTTACACAAGATGGTAAGTCGCATCAGTTAACAATTACATCGAAACTAGAAGGCAAGGTATCAAATAGTTTACCTGCTGAAACACTTGCTGGTATTAAGGAAAGAGCACCACAGGCATATTATGCCCAAGACAGAATGGTTACAGCTCAAGACTACCAAGTACTTCCTTTAGCTAAAAGCACAAACATTAAAAAATTAAAAGTTACTAACAAAACACATGCTGGACATAGTAGATATATCGATATTACAGATCCTACTAGTACTTTCCAAACTACAACTAGTATTGCAGAAGATGGCGCATTATATGAAGAAGCTAGTAACTCTAGCGATGCATTTAAAGTAACAATTACTAATACTACACAAGATTTTATTAACACAAAGTTTCCAACTATTATTAAGAACTTAAAACTTAATGATTTTATTTACAGTACATTTAGAACTAAAGTTAAAGAGGTTCCTGCTTATCAAGATATGTTTGATGTTTCATTATTCGGCATAACATGGAATACATTGCCAAGAATTACTACTGGCGTATATGGATATATGTCTGAGATATATACAGCTGGTGGAACACCTACTGATGTTAACACATCAAATACTCTGTTTAAAATTATACAGCCCGGCTACATGTTAAAATTCTATGACCCTACTGATAAAACAAAATATGAATGGGCTAAAATTGTTAGCATGGATAACAATGGTGTTAGGAACTCGGCTAGTAGTACAGCAAATGGCCCAGTTAAACTTAATAAGAAAATTCCAAATGGTTGGAAGTGTGATGAAGTAATTGTTATTTTAAGAAAAACATTATTTGCATTAGAAGAACAGCAATTAAAAACAGCAATGGCTTCTAGGAGAACATTTGGCGTAAGATTTATGCCTAGCGAAAACAGATTCTATATTATTGAGAATAACAATTTAAGTACTTCTACAGACTTTAGTGCTTCTACCACCGGTGACTCATCAGGAACAGGATTAGATGCAAGTTGGATATTAAAATTTAAATATGTTAATGTAGATACATTATCATACAGATACGATATTGAAATTAGAGGAACACAGTTTGTGTTCGAAAGTTTAGACGATGTTAGATTTTATAATGTTAATGAAAATAGATTGCAAGATAATGCAACAGGTTTAGCAAAATACGATTCAATTGAATTGCCAACATTAAACATTAAGCCTAGTTTCACAGAATCGTTTACATGGGTAGACACAGACGACAATGGAACAGGTGACCAGTGGTATTTAGATGCTACCGGATCTTACTTTTCTAACATACCGCTAATTTCCAGAAATGTTCAGCATTTCGATATAGCAGTTTCAGTTATATCTAACTTAGGTATTTACGAAAACGGAACCATAGGGGCCTTTGTACAACCAACAGATATAGAATTAGGCACATCGGCAACAACAACTGTTACTGACAAAGTAGTAGTGGTTGCAGACACTGGCGTAATTTATAAGTTGCCAAAAATAACTATAGCATTTACTAGTTCCACATTCGGCGGACCAATTTTAAACTCATCAGGTGAAATTGCATATAGATATAATAACCAGAATTTAACATTGGCGGCTGGCGCCTCATGTTCAATAGCTGGCGCGGCTTTCAGATTAGCTACTAGTAACTATGCGGCACAAACAGGAACACTCGAAGTTGACTTTGAAGCAAGACATCACTATGCCATAGACAACTCTGCTAGAAATAATAGAAGTGATACTATTGCAGTTAAGTATGTTAACGATAATACAAGACTTGATGCTCCAATAGTATATAGTGCTATAGGAAACTTCAGTTACCCAGACGGATATACTGATCCTAAGAAGGTTAAAGTTACTCCGGTTAACACAGCATCATCAGATAGTCCGGATAATCCAATCCAGTTTGAACATTTTGTCGGTGATGACGACATTGTGTTATTTGAAAACTATGAAGACTTTGACGGATACACTTATACTAGACCAGTTAAAGCAGGTATATTAGATTTAAGAAAAGAGACAACACTTACGTTTGCCGGAGATAGGTCAACTGTTATAGGCGCATCTGGTGTAACATTTAATACTGCTGATTATGATTTCTACTTAGTTAGAAACAAGACTGTCGTTGATTTATTTAATAACCAGCAAGGTAAAAATGAAACCACAGGCGGTATGCATAATAAAAAGATTTACGCTAAAGACACTGGCAAGGTATTTATTTTAACTAAGAGTAGTACAAACTTAGCAAGTGTTAGCAACTATGAAAGTTCAAGTCACTTTGCTAAAAAGGGTAGAAGTTTTACACAAAACTCTCAGTCACTTAGACAAAACGGTGTAGTATTTAAATGGACTCACGTTGCAGATAACAGTATGCGAATTGATCCTAGTGTTAGTAACGTACATGAATTCTTCGTACTTACTTCTTCTTACTGGGAAGACATGCAATCTTATATTAAAGTGCCCGGCACAGATTTCCCAACAGCACCTACTAGTTCAGAATTAGAAAATGAATTTGCTATTTTACAAGACTATAAATCCGCTAGTGACCAATTAGTATTCAAGAGCGGAAGATTTAAATTAATATTCGGCGCCGATGCAACGGATGAGCTACAAGCAAAATTCAAAGTTGTTCGATTACCTGGAACAAGTTTAAGTGATAACGAAATTAAAACAAAAGTTGTTGCCGCAATTAATCAATACTTCAATATAGACAATTGGGACTTTGGCGATACTTTTTACTTCACAGAACTAAGCAGTTACATACATCAACAAGTTGGAAATGCTATAGGCAGTATTGTTATTGTGCCTACAAAAGCAAGTGGTGTTTTTGGAGACTTATTCCAAGTTAAAGCAGATGCAGACGAACTATTTTTAAGTACAGCAGGCATTGACGAAATTGATGTTGTAGACAAATTAACACATGGTAACATTAAGCCTAACAAGACTAGTAGCGGACTATTAACAACATACAATGGTGTTGACAGCTCTGTAGGTCCTTATGCTATTAACGGATACTATCCGTTATATGCTTCAGCTGAAGCGGCAAACTTTGCTGGTGACGGAACAAGTATGACGCACACATTCTTTGGGCAAGTATTTTACATGCCTAACGGTGTAACATACTACCATGGTACTTATGTACTGGATCAAAGTGTAGCAAACACTACATTGGGTAATACAATTACTCTAAATAATTCTGTGGGCAACTCTAGTAGCTCATCAGACAACAGCGGATATTAGGAAAAAACATGGCTGATAAGCAAATAAGTAAGTTACCAGGTCAACTACAGACCACGGTATTAAAGAACTTTTTTGAAAGTACCGTAGAACAGTTATTCAGTAAAAGTAACATTGAAACAATTTCCGCATACATTGGACGTAAGGAACCAGAGCAATTTGATTCCACTAGAGACCACTACATTGTTGAACCAAATCCAAGCAGACAAAAATACAGTTTAGAGCCAGTAGTAAACACAATTGATGTAACTACCGGTGAAGCAACCAACGTATTATTCTACGAAGACTTTGTTAATCAATTATCAAGTTATGGCGTAGATACTAAAAACGAAAATGTATTGTTCGACACAAACTTTTATAGTTTTTTACCTCCAATTGATTATGACAAGCTAGTTAACTTCCAGGAATATTTCTGGAGCGTAGACGGCCCAAACAAGATTACAGTTAGCGGAACTGATGCAACAACTATTAATGTTTTAAAAGATATAGTAGGCAAGAAGTTTTATACTTCGCCTAATGGAGTAGAATTTAAAAACGGTGCTATTGTAGAATTTGCAGGCACCCATGTTATTCCAGCAACATACTTAGGCACTAGATATATTGTAGAAGGTGTAGGTGAGAGCATAGTGTTATATGCTAAAGATCAAAACTTTAGTGCTATATTTTCAACTCCAGCATTTACACCGTGGGACGATGAAGTTATAACAGCTGAAACAACACTTATAGCATCTGACATACCGTCAGGATCAATAACTGCTTCAGCATTGCTACTTGAAGACGACGGTAGTGCCAGACAATACTATGACGCCTTTGGACAAGCCGTTCCTGAAACAGTATTTGTTACGTTAGATGATATGACATTAACTGGTGACTATTACTGGAAAGGTTATGTTACTGGCGCTGGTGGATTCCTTTCATATATGAACACAGGTACTCAAGGCTTTGATGCTGAACCATGGGATGGTGGCAACACTCAGGTAGTACCCGACTATTTGCTTATGCAAAGAGCCGCAGAAGATAATAACACTTGGAGTAGGATTAACTTTTGGCATCACAAAGATAGATTTATAGAATCGTCTACTGCATTGCCTAGTAAGGCTTTCAGAGCAAAAAGACCTATTCTAGAATTTGATAGAAATTTAGAATTATATAACTTTGGTAACAAGGGATCGGATTTCAGTGCTGATTTAAGTGGCACAGGATATACTAAATCTGAAGTGCAGGGTAGAGCCGTTAGTGCTTTACTAGATAACCAAGGATTAAAAGTTGCTAACAAACTGCTATTACCAGACGAAGAAGCAACTATATCAAAATATATTTATGTTGTAGAGGACGAGCAAACACAAACTGTTAACGGTGCTGTTTCTAGTTCCACTACTGTTGTACTAGACAATATTTCAGATGTTTACATCGGTGCTTTAGTTAAAGGCACAGGCATTAGTAATGATGATACCGTAGTATCAAGCATTAATACTAGCACACTTACTATTACATTAAATCAAGCAGAGACTATTGCAAACGGTGTAACATTAACTTTTAGTAATAGAATAAAATTAACAAGGATGCCACATCCAACAACTAATCCGACTGGAGCAGTTGACGGCGATGCAACCTTTGTTCCATGGACTCCAACAACAGGCGATATTGTAGCTGTTTTATTCGGAGCTCAACACCAAGGTAAAGAATACTACTGGACTGGGACATCATGGGAAGTTGGTCAAAGAAAAACAGCAGTTAATTCCGCTCCATTATTTGCGGCATATGACTCTAGTAAAAAATCTGTTGACAACGTGCTAACATATCCAAATTCCTCATTCAAAGGAACTAAGTTATTTTCTTATAAGAAAGCACTTACTAGTACAACTAATGACAGTGTATTAGGATTCCCATTAGAGTATAAAAACTTTAATAACTTTAGTGAAATTGTGTTTGACAATAACACAACTAGCGATGTAATTAGTTATACACCGTTCGGCGGCACCACTACTAGCTTTGTAAACGGTTACATTTATTACAAGAAGAAAGGATCCGACGGAGTAATTACTTACGACACAGCATGGCGTGGACATAAAGATTCATTTAAACAGAAAGTGGAAGACGATTTTGAAGTATCGCAACTTGATATTGACAACAAACGTACACTTTGGGATATTACTACAGTACCATCTGATACTACTAAAATTAGAGTAAAAGTAAATGGTATTCGTAGAGAAGACTGGACATACAACACTACATTAAAAGCAATAGAGTTTACAGCATTTAATTTAGTAAAGAATGACACCATTAGAATCACTACTCCTACAACAACTGGTATATTACAAGAAAAGAAAAGAGCTGGACGATATGAATTACCGTTAGGCTGGTATGCTAATACTGGAAAAGCTGATGTATTATCTATCAGTGAACCACAGTATTTAGAACATATTAAGAATTATATACAAGAGCAAACTAACATAGTTGGTAATGCTTTAGGTGATAATAATTTTGCTAGTCTAGACGATGATAAAACTCTTGCAAACAAAATTGTACAAACAGACGACGACTTGCAGATGGCAGGATTTCTTCTAAGCAACGATAAATTTAACATTGTAGATGCAATGAAGTTTAACGGTGACGAGTATCTAAAATACAAAAACAGATTGAAGAAAGAAATTAAACGTTACATCGATATTAACGACACAACTTCGATGTCTGACCATGCAATATTAGAAGACGTTCTACAAAATGTTATTGCATACAATCCAGGCAAACTAGTATTTGACTACAGTTACATGTTAGCATTAGGAGACAGGTATGATGAAGAACTAATAGTTATTAATAACGTTGTACAAAAAGAATACACGCTAACTAACTTCTTAAATTTAAATAACATAGAAAATGCTATACATGTTTATGACCAAGATGCTAAAGGCAATGACGTATTATTATTAATAGATAAAGATTACACAATGACTGGCACAGCCGGTGTGTGTACTATAACATTTACAACCGAGTATGTCTTAACATTAGGCAACTCTATTAAAATTAGATTCTTTAACAAAAACAGAGAAAGTGCTCAATGTCCTCCAACTACATCTGCTATGGGTATTACACCTGTACACTTGCCAACAATTATGTCCGATACATCATTTGCAGAAGCAATTAATGTTATAGTTGGACATGACGGAAGTAGAACAGTTGCAGACAACGATAAGCAAGATGATATTTTATTAGAATTTGAAAAGAGAGTTTACAACAGCGTACAGCAAGTTTATAGAAACAAGCCAGATCATCCAGATTTAAATGTGCATGATATTAGACCAGGCGCATTTAGAAATACTGGAGTTAGCAGAACTGCATACTACAATATTTTAAGAGAAAACTTTAACAAATTTATTGCAAGAAACGAAGCGGACTTTGTTGAAAACGAATATTATGATGTTGCTAAACCATTCAGTTGGAATTACAACTCAGGTACAGCAAACGCTGGTTTCTGGAGAGGCATTTTTGAAGATTGTTTTGATACTGCTAGACCACATACTCATCCATGGGAAATGTTGGGACTTGTTAAAAAGCCAAGTTGGTGGGACGCTCAATACATTACAACAACATATACTAATTATGGTAGTGGCAACTCTCCAATGTGGCGTGACATCGAAGATGGTATCATTAGACAAGGCACTACAGAGAATGTAACTAATTCAGCATACAAAATTAATAATCCTTATAGACGTATTGGATTAAAGACTATGTTGCCAGTAGATGCAGATGCTAAGTTATTAGCACCAGCAAATATTTCAAGTACAGCGTCTACAACTAAAACTACAGTATGGACCCAAGCAGAGATTGGTACAGCAACAGCTAGTGCAACTTCATTTGTAGGAACCACAGACGGCTTACACATTAACGAAAGAACAGACGGAACTACTACGCATATTAATGTAACAACAAGTAACATATTAAATCATGTTATTGGAACATTCCCTAATAGTAATAGTACTGCGTTTGTAGAAGACAAATCATCAAAATACACAATAAAAGTTATAGCAGATGCTACCGACGCCAATCATTACTCAGATGCAGGTACATCTACAGCAACACAATTTGTTACAGCCACAACTACTTCTAAAACGCATACAGGTATTGCAGTTAACGGAGGGATAGTATTTAACAGTAACACAGGTGTTGCTATTGATACTACTAGCAATTGGCATTACGATGCTATGTACAGAAACGAAGTAGGCAGAGATACAGCAGGTGGTAATCCAGATGCAAATAACCGTTATGGTTATGTACAGCCTAGTCCACAAACAGTTGGGCTTAGTGAGTGGAGCACATCAACGCATAGTCCAATAATTGGATGGGCGTTTGACGGTTTGCCAATTTACGGACCATATGGATATACTGATAGATTAAACGATACTAGTGCTATTAAACGCTTAGTATCTAGTTATAGTGTTAAAACAAACGCAAGAGATACTTATGCATCAGGAGTAGGTGGAACACCTACAGGCGAGTTCATAGAGGACTATGTGTTCGATACTGCAACAGGTGACCTAGATGAATTTAACGGACGCTTTATGGTAACTCCAGAGTTTCCAAGCGGCGTATGGGCGTATGTTGCCACAATAGATAGTGCCGGCACTCCAGCATATCCGTACACAGTAGGACCTAAGTTTAGGTTTGCTCCAACTGACCTTGCAAACAATATATTAGGTGCAGGAACATTTGCTACAGCAGGCACAGAGAATTACTCATTAGTTAATACGCAGACAACTACATACACTAGTGACGTTACAAAGGTTGCTAATGAATGGAAATTTGGTGATGGTGCTCCAGTAGAGAATGCATGGAAGATGTCAGAGCAATATCCTTTTGCAATAGCAGAAGCATTATTCCTCACAAAGCCAGGCAAGTTTGCTAGTGTGTTTGCAGAGCCAGAAAAAATTATTAGAAGTTCAGCAAATCCTTTACAATTACTTGACAAAACAACATTTAAACGTTACCAAATTAAAGATGCAATTGTGCATGGTAATACTGCCGCTGACAACAAGACATTACTTACTAACACAGGGTATACACAATTTATTGATTCGTACTTACGATTTAATGGTATAAACACTAAAACAGCATTTGCTACTCCGTTTAAATCAGTTAACGGTAAGCTAGGACATAAGTTTGCTGGATTTGTTGATAAAGATACTATGACTGTATTCAGCGATAGCTACAGTATAACCGGTAACAGTTCAAGTTTAATTCTTCCACATGAAGATATTCAAGTAAGTGTTCACGTTGGTCCTTACACAACTACAAATCAATACACAGGTGTAATAGTTGAACTTACAGGAGACGGGCATTACAAACTATCGGGTTATAGTAGTACTAAGCGATTCTTTGAAATTGAGACTTCTAATAAAGAAGGACAACGTTCAGAAGTAAGTGTTGGTGGAGAACCTGCAGACTTTTCATCGTACTCGGGCACAATCTCATACAACGCAGGCGACATTATTAAGTCTGGGTACAACTACTACCAAGCCAAAAGTGCAATTGAAAAAGGAACATCAGTAACTAATACAGAATTTTATCAAAGACTTAGTGCATTACCAATGGTCAATGCCGCTGAAGCAACTTACTATTTAGAAGGCACAGGCATAACGGAACGTGTAGAATACGGTACAGTTTATAAAACTATAGGCGAAGTATTTGAGTTCTTAATTGAGTTAGGCAGAAAGCAGAAAACACAAGGCTACGACTTTAACGACTACAACAACGAAATTAATGATGTTAGTGATTGGATATATTCAGGCAAGCAATTCTTATTCTGGAGTTTAGGTAAGTGGGCAACTGGTAACACATTAAGCATAAGTCCAATGGCAAGAAAAATTAAGTTCACTTCTGTTGAAGGTAGAATAAGCGAGATCGAAGAATCCTTTAAAGGACAGTTTAGCATATTAGACGAAACTGGTAATAAGATTTTACCAACAGACTGTTTAATTGTTAGAGAAGGAAGTACTATTGAAGTTACTCCGCCAACAGACTCGCAGATTTACGGAATTATTATCCACACAAACAGTATAGAACATGCTATGCTTATTAATAATAAGACTGTGTTTGGAGATACAATTTATGATACAGTATTTGGACATAGACAAAAACGATTAAAAGTTAAAGGTAAGAGAACAGCAAACTGGACAGGCTCATTAATGAGTGAAGGTTTTTTAATTACTGAAGATGGCTTAAAGCCAAACTACGATACCCTTGCACAAGACATGGGCAGATACAATGAGATCGGTCATGTACCGGTTGAAAGACAAGTATACGAAGCAAGTAGACGACAGTATGGTTACACCGAAAGAAAATATCTAAGAGAGTTTGAACTTGTAGACGATAACCAATTCGATTTCTACAACGGCATGATTAGAGACAAGGGTACTAAAGCAAGTATTGAAAAATTACTTAACAGTGATAAAGTATTAGTTCCTGGAAGTATAGCAGTATATGATGAATGGGCTCTTAAGAATGGCGAGTTCGGAGATGTACAGAATAATCAAAGACTAGATATTAAAATAGAAGATTCAGAAATTACAAGTGAGAATCAATTAATACAAATTGTTTATCCAGAAGATATTGTTAGTGTAATTAGTGAAGTAGAGGTGTTGGGTGCAACTACTAAGTTCTACAGTGTACCTGTTTTAGAAATTGAAGGACCGCCAGCAGAGATTCCAGGATCATTTATGTATGCAGGTGGAACAACTGCTGAAGCAACTGTTAACTTAAAAACAGACGGAACTATTAAAGATATTACAGTTACAGAGCCAGGATATGGTTATACTATTAATCCTAGTGTAACAGTTGTAGCGGCACAGTTACTTACGGCAAATATTACAACTTACTTTAGTAAGCCGTATGCTGTTAGTAATGCATTCTTAAATAGCTCAGGCGACTTTAGTGGCAACGTGTTAACTGGTATAAGCATAACAGATAACTTCTCCGCAAATGCGGCATCGTTCATTGATCTCAGTTCGTCTAGTAACGTTACACTTGTTGCAGAAGCAATTAACACCAATGCTAATACTAATGCTAACGTTACAGCAACAGTACTTACATTGGGCACAGCGGCGGCTACTAACTATAAGTTACAACTTTCAGGTAACGACTTTACTTTAAGTAGTGCTACAGCGGCACAAAGAGATGACCTTGTAAATAAATTAAAATTGGATAACTCAGCAAATGTTATTCTTGATACTGGCACTAAGCGTTTCCAACCTAGACAGCGATACAGTTTTGAAACTGCAAACGCCACAACAAACACTAACGTTATCGTTAATATTAATGGCACAACAGTAGTAGCGGTAGAAGAAGATACCACTGTTAATTGGGAATTTGATTCTGGTAGTAGAGCAACTATTGTTCCTACAGAAAGAACAACAACTGGATCATTAGCATTTACATTTGCTCCTATGTCAGGTAACGTAACTAGTCAAGCAACACCAATAGCAGGTAACATTGCAGTAGACAACTTACAAATTATAAACGGTAACTATCCGCACATAGAAGTGCTTATTAACGGCACACTAATAAGTGATGCATTAGAGACAGACGGCACAAACGGTTTTGCAATAGACAATGTTGCTGGCACTGATAATGCTACTATTACATTCTATGATGTATCAAAACTACCTGGTGGAGAGTTAAACGAAAATACTCCTATCACAGTTATTGAAAGAGCAACCGTAGATTTTGAAGAAACATATCAAGGTGACTTACCTGGTAGCACATTAAACATTAAAGTTAAAGCCGAGGATGCATTAGCGGCAAGACTAAAACAACAACGAACATTAGAAATAACACCAGACGACTTATCAGACTCGACTATATTAATTGACGTAGATGATAGCACAAGATTTATTCATAGACCAACAGATATGAAATCTAAAGACTTGTGGCCCGTTACTAAAAATGTTGACTTCACTGGTATTACTGACAGCAAGTATACCCCACTACCAAACGCAGGCTACATATCCTCGTACAACGTGGCGTATCAAGCAATGGACTTAAATGACTTTACAGGATTATTTGATATTGATTCTCGTCCTGCTAATAAGATACCTCAAGAAAATGACGTAGTACATTTTGCTGTTAGTGAGCATTCAGACTTTGATGCATATAAGTTAGTTCAGCCTACAGGATTTGATGCTACTAGTAATGTTGCGTATATTAAATTCAACGAAAACCTAGGCACAACAATGTTGTACACAGATACAAGTTTAGATGCTTATGCTAACGCAAACTACTTAACAGACGAAGCAAATATTACAAACTATTACGATAATGTTATAGCATTAAAACGTGAAGGTATTGTACTAGATAGTTATTATGCAAACATCGAACTTGCTGATGGTGATAAGATGTTTGATAACACTATTATGGAAGTTGATAGTCCTGTTGGATACTTCTTAAATGAAGACCAAATTGTTAAAAATTCTATAACAATATCAGGTATTGGCTACAAAGAGCCGTTAAGACTGTTAATAGAAAAGATTGAACCAGCAGTAAGTGGCAATGTTTCAGCAGTAAACTATTATATTAATACATCAGAAACGTTTGCTCTAGATGCCAACGTTGGTACTAACAACACAGTTAACTTAACTTATACAGGCACTACTTCAATGAATGACTTTGAAGACGGCTCGTATATAACGTTCACAGATTCAAGTACAGGTGCCTTAAACGGTAATACTTATAAAGCGAGTAATGTTACAGTAAGTCCGTCAACAATGTCAACAACATTAGTTGATACCACTGATACTGGAATTTATTCCACAACAATTAATGGTGCATTAACTAGTGCAACTACTATAACTATTACAGCAGGCGACAACACTATTCAAATTGGACATGTTGTAAGTGGAACTGGCATACCAGCTAACACTAAAGTTACAGCTATAACTGATGCAGTCACAATAGTAGTAGACACAGCAGTTACAATGTCAAACGGTGCAACTATACAGTTCTCTAAAAGAACAAATAATTACAGTACAGCAAATTCTATTATAACAACATTCACAGTTACTGAAAGTACTTTTAGTTCGAATGTTAGTTCAAGTGCATTAAGTTTAGCAGTTAATAACGGTGTAGTATTTACAACAGATATGGACACTTCAACAATTGCAAACCTAGGAGTTGTTAAAATTAACAACGCAGGTTACTACTCAGGCGTATACAGAGTTGTTGGGAAATCAGCAACTACAATTAGTGTGTACGGAGATTTTGTAGAGCCTACAAGTGTTGCAGTTTCAGTAGCCACAACTAGCGGAAGTACAACGGCAACTATCGCATCACCGAATGCAGTAGTAACATCCGGTATGCTAGTAAGTGGTACAGGCATTACTGGTGGCACAACAGTTGCAGAAGTTACAGTAACAGGAGTGATATTATCTCAAAATGCAACAGCAACAGGCACAGTAAGTCTTACATTCCAGGATAATGTATTTGGCAATGCAACTATGATGTCAGACCAAGTAGATGTTACTTTAAAATCAGCACATACATTAGAAACAGATGGCTCAGATACAATTGTAAACAAAGTTGTAAACATTCTTGAAATGGAACCAAACTATTATAACTGGGCATGGAAAGTAGAGTCTGTACCTAGCAGTACTGTTATACGTCTAGAAGGATTTGGGTATGACCATCCGTATGTAACAGGCGGCATTAGATATATTTCACAAAAAGATTATAATGTACACACTACAGATACATTGCCAACAACCGGCGGAGCAGATTCAGAAGCATACTTAATATCAAAACATGACGGCGATATTATGGTTAATGGAGCCAAAGTTGCAACAGCGTTCCCAATGCACACTTCACAAGAATATGCAGATGAGATTAATAGACAGATGGCTATTAAGTCAGGAGCATTAGTACAATGTGATTCCATGTTCATGTCATTAACTGGACTGTCTGGAATAATGAGCAGGTTTGGGCGAAAGTCGGGAAATCCATATCTTCAACACATGAGAGGCGGGTCCGCGTCAAAGGTCGGCACACCGTTCCAACAAGGCGGCGCAGGCATGGGCGGGGCCGGTAAACCAAATTCAAGTATAGGTCATACCCCACCTGTGCTTCCATTTGTGAGTGGAACACCTCTAGTAAATAATATTGTTGCTAACTTAACAACACAAAATCCTATACCTTCTGCAGTAGGCAGAGGTGTAGCATATAATACTATACAGCAACAGCTTAGACATACAGGACTTGGTTATCCTCAGATGCCAGTAATTCAGCCAGCTCCAGGCGTACCAGTTCCGGTGCTTATAAATCCGCCCGCCACTGGTCCAACTCCACCCGCCGCTGGTGTTGATCCTAACGCTCCAGCTTTCCCCAACGCACGACAGGGAGATCCGGGCTATGGGATAACTAATAATGGCTTGGCCTACATGATCAGAAAAGGCCAGAAGATACCTCAAGGCGATGGTACTCGGGCCGCCGCTGGTTTGGGTCCTTTAAATCCAAAACCAATTCAAACTATTGTTCCACCAACAACAATTAAACGTGGACAGACTGGACCTGGTTCAAGTGTGCCGACTACAGGTACAACTGTAGTTGACTGGACACCGTTGATATCTCTTACACAGCATGATGATCCGTGTCCTCCACCTCCTCCGGTACCACCAAAACCTCCGGTACCACCAGTTACATCTGTATTTGTAAATGAGATGAACTCAGCGGGTAGAGGGGCAACAGAAACATTTAAGTACAAGTTTGCGGCAGACACTACTCAAACATATCCAGTTAGAATATTGTTTGATATGTATAGTGCTAAAGACAGACTAACGGTTTACCAAAGTACTCATGCAGGATCAAGCGGAACTAAAATTGCAGGCACAGGTGTTGCAAGTACATTAAGCAACATAACTCAAACAGATATACATGCATGGTCAGGTGTTAAATGGCAAATATCAGCTGGAATGACGCCATGGCAACAAAATAATATAGGCGCAGGAGCATCATTACTAGGTCAAAACTATACAGAACACGGCAACGGCTTTGTTAAAGAAAATGGTAAAATATCATTTACATATGATGCTAGTAAAGGTAGATATATTACTATTACTTTAGATAAAGATTCTAAGACAAGTACTGCATTTAAATACTTTATGGAACATCCTGCAGACGATGTTAACGGAAACGGATATCCAAGTAAGGGATCAGTTGGAGTTGGTTCTCCTCCTGCAAACGGAAATCAAAATAATAATTTCCCAACAATGCCAAACCAAACACAAATACATGGCATAGGCCATGGCATTAACAATCCAGGACACAACTTTATAGGCGGCTATTCTGGTCAAGGATACACTACTATTAACTTAGGCGGCAGTGGCGGCTATGGTGGAATGGGCTCTATTAATGTTCCAATATACAAGACATACCCTATTAACCAACAACCAAACGGAGTTCCTTCGTATGGTGTTAACGGTACGCAACTAAACGGAGCAATATTTGGCGGAACTGGTTTAGTATCTAGTGTAGGTCTTAATGCGAAGCAGAATAATACAGCAAGTACTAGCTATCTTTCATTAACGGCTTTGAAGAAGAATTCAACATCAGGCACAGTTGCTCCAGTAAGTGGAACAGTTAATGTGCCAATTTGTAAGCCTAAAGCTAGAGTTAAAATATGTGGACAAACTAAAATGGTTGGTAAAGGAGATACATTCTTTATTAACGGTGATAGCATATCGCTTAGTGGCTCAACTAACTTAACAGCAATTAAGAATGAGATACTAAGTCAAACAACATCAGTTGACGTTCTTATTACTATAGATTCAGCAACTAAAGAAAAGTGTTTAATGATTAGAAATAAGTTATCAGATCCTATGATACTTAGAAATGGCTGTGCAGGCGGAATATACAAAGAAGTATTGGATTATTCTATTAAGCAAGACAACCAAGTATGCTTTAGTAAAGAAACAGTAACAGGTCCAACAACGTTGAATAACACTGCAAGTGGCTCAGGTAATGCGGCTATAGTTGGAAGTAGTGTGGCAACATATACCACTAATACTATAACAGCAGATGCTCAAAAACAAGCACTTGTTAAAAACAATATTTGTATTACAGCAGGCACGGGCTATAATGTCGGTGATGTATTAAGGGTAATAGGTGGTACACCTGTAGTAAGTCAAGGTACTAGTGGCATTGTGGCATTTATTGTTAACAACCCAGGCACAGGCTATACTGATGCAAATGGAATTGCAACACCTGTAGCATTTAAGATTGGGCAACGTGGCGAACCAGGCAGTGGAGCAACTGTAGACTATAACGCAATTACATACAATTCAAATGGCGGCATTGCTTCAGTAGGTTTACTACTAGGAGGCAGTGGCTACAGCATAGACAATCCTCCAACTATTACTGTTAAAGGACAAGGTAGAGATGCACAAGTATCAGCAAAACTTAAAGAACAAGTAGCAGTTGAAAAACCTGCTAAGTTTATTATTACAGGCGTTGATGCTGACGGCGGCATAACTGATATACAAGTTATTGATAGAGGCATATATAAAATATTCCCAAGTGATTTAGATAGCGGTGTACCAATACAGTACGATATTAAACGTAAACAAGTAGGTGCACTCCCTAGTGAGGTATTAGGCACATTAAGCAAGCCAGGCGCAGGTACAGGCGGTAGAGTATTCTTAACAGCAAGAGATATTCCTAGCTGTAGCGAAAAAGGTAATGCCCTAAACGATTTAGGACTACCGGAAGGTGTAATTAATCGTCGTTCTCCATTAGGACAATTAGCAGATGATATCACAGCATGGTCACCATTAGACGAATTTGGTAACCCTTGGTTCTCAGCAGACGAAGTACAATACGGGCCAGACGGACGGTCTTTAAATCCAGATGGAGATAACAACGGCGATGGTAATAGCGGCACCAGAGGATTAAGCGGTGCTGGAGGCAGAGGCGGTGTTGGCGATGGCTCAGGTGGCGATGGCTCAGGTGGCGATGGCTCAGGTGGCGATGGCGACCTTGCTAGTTTCGGCGAACTACTTATGGGCGGACCAAATATTGATGGTCTACGACTAGGCGATGAACTTAACCCAGGACTACTACAGTTATTAGGCATTACAGATGGTGACTATGTGTGTGGAACTTATCCAAACTTTGAGAACATCGACTCCACTGGAATTGATCCGACTCTAGATGTTACTGGTTCTGCATTAACTAACGCCAATAGTACAGCAGGATTATTAGGACGTGGCGGCGGTTGGCAAGGTAACCTTCCGTGGACACAAGGATTTACTTTAGGAATGGGATTAGGTAATGCTAGTGCAATAGCAAACTTATTTGAATACGAGCTTAGACAAATAGACGGTACAAGCCCTGTTGTGTTTACTAACACTAACCTTACAAGACAAGATGTTAAACCATTGTTACTGCAAAGCATGAGACATGACACAGAAGCAGGATTAACATTAGCCGACCATGCCAATGTATGGATTGATAACTACGGTGGCAACGGTTGGGCATATTTAGAAAGCGGTACAGTAATAAGAAAGCAAGAATCATTAACTGATATTGCATTCATAGATGACGTAATTACTTACGATGCTGATACGGCTGTAAAAGAATTTGATATTAATTTATACGATCCATTCAAAGGTATTATACCAGGATTCATAGATAAGGACATTACTTACAAGGTAGAGAATGATCCTATTGTGTATGATCCAGCATATACTAAGTTTGGCGAAGAGCAAGTAGGCCAAACTTGGTGGGATACCGGTAAAGTACGATATAACTGGTATGAGCAAGGTAAAGGAACATACGGACAATTTGCTTACAATAACATGCAACGAAATAACGATTGGGGTTCTAAATTCCCAGGAAGTGAAATTGTAATTTACGAGTGGACAAGAAATGCTGTACCGCCTGCAGAATATGTAGGTCCCGGAACAGTAATAGACAGTGGCGGATACATTGATGAGAAAGCATTAAACGAACGAGGCAAAACAATAACTTCGTACTACTATTGGGTTAGAGGATTGTCAGACGTATCTAACGATGCTATGATGAAATACAATAGAACCAAAAGCACACAAGAGCTTGAACAGTTATTAGATAATCCGGAAGGAAACAGAATGCCTTATTTTGCACTTGTTTCTCCAGAAGCAATGACTATTAACAAGTTAGGTGATTTAATTAAAACTGAAGACTCTATTGTAAGTTTAAACTTTAGAAGAAAAGAATCTGGATTATCACAGAAGCATACCAGTTGGACTTTAGCAGGTGAAGGAAATACTAATGCAAGTATTCCACACAACCTGAGTATTAAGGTTATGGACAGTTTATCGGGCTACAATGCTATAAGCGAAGTTGTGCCAGTTCCAGGACTTAGTGAAGGTGAGAGATACGGTTCACAATTTAGACCTAGGCAAACAATGTTTAAAGATATTAAAGCGGCTAGAAAGCAAATGTTCGAAACAATGAACGACATATTCTCTGAACTACAAATGGATACAATATTCACAGATTGGAGAGTTGGGCTACCAGCTACAACTCCTCATTTAAAAACTTCTAATTGGTTTAAATTATTACGAACTAACCGAGTAAAAAATACTAAAGTTTATTATAACGAAGACTACAGACCACTTAGACGAGTTAAAACTGAAAAGCAATTAAAGTTAATAAAAAACTTACTAGACAAGAGTATTATACAAGTACAAGATATTGCTACTTCTAAATATAAGTTATTCGAATATACTAAATCAGATAATAAGTTTACACTGATTGCTATGGAAAACGAAACTGTACAATGGGATAAAACAGTATACACTAACAAGCAACAACTTGAAATTGGACAAGAGATTAGAGCAGTACTACATCACTTGTACACAAACGTATTCATAGGCTCACATAAACTTTACTGGAACAAGTTATTCTTTAGTATGGTTAAGTTTGCAATAGGCGAACAAATAGAGCTAAGTTGGGCGTTTAAATCTACATACTTAAATGTACAAAAAGAAGAAACTGACTTAATCCAATTTAAAGGATTAAAAGTTGATAACTTTAGCAAAGCAGTTGAATACTTTAACGAAGTTAAACCTTACAGTAGTAAGATTAGAAACTATAGAGATATTAAGAAAGCTCCAGTAGAAATAATGAAGGGATCAACTAGTGACTTTGATAGACCTCCATACTTTGATGAGGATGCCACAACTGTTCGTATACTAGATGCAAGTGTTAGTGCTGACGCAAATATACTTAATAGTGATACAGCATACGCAGGATTTGTAAGTAGCAATTCTCCAGTAAGACAGGTAAACACTAAAATTATAATTGATAGAGTTAATTCAGACTTGTATCAAAATGCTCTTATTACTAAGACACAACAAGTAATAGCATCCGGTGACTTAACCGAAGTAGCATTCAACTTCACACCGTACATTACTGATGCAAGTGATGTATCAAGTCTTACAGTTAAAGTTAATGATGTAATTGTGCCTAACGTTAGTACTAGTGAACTATTAGGTACAACTGTTACTAACTGGACATACGATGTTGCAGATAACAAAGTTGTATTCAATAAAACGTATACAGATAATCCAACACTAGGCGGAATACAAGAAGGTGATGTACTTGACTTTGAAGCAGTAAATGGATTTAACCCTGCTAAAGAAACATTAAAAGAAAGTATTGCTAAAAATATTATATCTATTGAAGGGGCAACTGAAACTAGCCTAGGCAACACGAGCCTGGCCTGGAGAGCAAGTGACAGAGAATTTAAGTTCAATACACATATTAGAACAGCATTTATACATGCTATGGATTCAGCACACGGTACCGGGGCAGGATCAAATATAACTTTAACAACCGATAAAGCTATTATGACTAACATGGTTAACGATGGTAACTTAGACTATACATTAAGTTTAGTTAAGACATCAGTTGGCGGAGACTTTAACGGGCAGATGTTAGATGCTAATGTGTTTATGGATATTGTTCCAGGAACACACCCAACTACATTCTATACTGATACTAGAGGATTTGACTTCTTTGCATGGGATAACGAAGTTTGGGATAAAGATGTAAAAGTTGATAACTTCTACGGTGTGTTTGATACTGATACTCAAGGCGCTGTAAACTATAGAGTTAACGACGAAACAGTATACGGATTTGATGCAGTAACATTTACTAAGTCAGGGTACGGGCCAGATAGACCAGAAGAACTTATTGTTATACAACCATTTGAAACATTAATTATGAATGTTTATACCAGTAACGTTTCACATGGCAATGTTGCAATAGGAACAGCTAGTTCTAAACCAGTTAGACATACTGTGTTTATGGATTTGTTTGGAAGAACAGACTTTTATAGAAGTACGCCAGCAGGATTAACAACAGTTACAGCAATAGTTAATGAGTGGGATACCACTATTACAGTAGCAGATGACAGTGTTTTACCACAAGCATCTGCTAGTAATAAAGGTGTTATATGGATTAATTCAGAAAGAATAGAGTATACAGGCATTGATTCAGTAAATAACAAGTTGCTAGGCATTATACGTGGTACTAGAGGTACAACAGTTAACCCAACTATTGCAGTAAGCAGTAGGGTATACAACGGTGAAGAAACAGAAAATATTAAATTAACTAGTTATAGAGATCCACAAGACCTTAACTGGTTAGCAGATGACAGTGATAGTGCTTATGTAACCACAAGTTTAAGTGATACATCGGGCTCATCAACTGAGAATAGTATCGTAGGATTCATACAAGGTACTTAATTAAAACTATTTTTAAAGAAAAGTGATAAATAACAGCATGGAAGATAAAGAGATAATTAACCAAGAACAAGCGGAGAGTCCTGTGGATGATACAATGGGTCTAAAAATGTCAGGACATATCCTTATTAAGGATAAAGAGACTGGCGAAGAACTAGTAAACAAACGTAATGCTATTCACTATGGTAACATGGCGAATATGATTGCTAGAGCAATTACAGATAAATTAGGTGCTTACTATGTTCAATGGATGGGCTTTGGTAACGGAGCAACCAGCGTTGACACAGCAGGTAAAGTAATTTACAAATCTCCAAGAGTTAGTGAAAGTTATGAGAGTAGTGGAACATTGTACTCAAGAACTTATCAAAAAGTAGTTAGTAATAACACGACAACGGATAAAATCGAAGTTATCCCAGGTCCGAGTTACACTGACTTAAAAATTACTTGTACATTGGGGTACAACGAACCAAGTGATGCTGATGCATTTGACACTAGCACAACACAAGATGGATCGTATGTATTCGACGAGTTATGATTATTATCTTATGCTGATGATATTGACGACAGTATATTACTGACACATGTTATATTTCACCCAGTACAAAAAAGTAAGAACAGAGAAATTGAAATCGTTTATACGGTTCGAGTTCAATTAAATTAGAGGAATTTAAAAAATGACGTATTCAGTAAAAACGACAGACGAAGGCAGTACTATTACCGTCGCAACAGGTGAGGTAAGCACTAAATATGGTGTAGCACTTGTAGGCAGGAACGTATCAGGCTATGGTCAATTTTTCGTACAAAACACTTTATGGATGCTAGAGAACTTTGCTTCTACTAGTAATCCAGTTGCTAGAGGCAAAACAGCATTAGTAGGTCAGCATTGGTATAATACCTCTGACAACACTATGCGAGTATATGATGGCACGGCATGGAGAAGGCAAACTCCTCTCATTGCTTCTTCGGCCCCGACATCAGACTTAGCCGCAGGCACAACGTACTTCGATACAGTTGACAACAAAGAAAAATTATATGACGGCACTACGTGGCGTGATGTTTCATACGCAGGTACAGTAACAAGCAGATGGCAATCAGAGTCAGGCGGACCTAATTTTGGAACAAGATTAAGAACATTATATTTAACAGACGATAACAATATTAAAAGAGCAGTTATAGCCTTAGTTTATGTTAATGATAGTGGTACCGCTTTTGGTACTCCGTCAGGACTTGAAACTGTTATGGCTATCTTTAGTGATAACGCAACGTTTAGTGTAACAGATGCTACATTGCAATCAAGTTATAGAGATAACGAAAGTGCTTCAGTAGACTTATCCAGCGAATTTAATGACGCAGGCGGATTAGGTATTGGCTTAACTATTAAGCCAGGTATGAATTTAAGACAAGCATACAGCGATACTTCTGTACCATTAGCGGACTTAGCCGTTTCGGCTACCTCGGCAAATGCATTACTAGTTTCTGGATCACCAATTGCATCAGCAGGCTTCTATCACACAGGTAGTACAAATCTTATTCCGAATAATACAGATACTGCTTCGTTAGGTACTTCAACACAACGATTTAATAATGCATTTTTAGGTGGCTCAATTACACTTGGTAGTTCGTCGGCAGGTGACGAAGTTATACATACTATCAGCGATGCTGGTGGTCTTTCAAAACTCTCAGTTGGTACTACAGCTAAACCTGTTAAAACACTATATGTAGATGACATTCACATGTCGGGATCTATTATAGGATTTGGTGCTGACACAATTGAAACAATTGGTAGTTCAGCTAACCCAATGGATACAGCATTTTTAAGTAACGTATCTATATCAGGTACGCAATATATTAATACTGCTGGTTTAAAAGGATTAGATTTAAAGAAAACAGATGGTACAGTAGTATTTAATGCAACTACTGGAGCATTTACAGGAGTTGCATTAGACAATGCAATATCAGAAACAACTGGTGCTGGTATTACAGCGTTCTCATATAACGGTGCCGGCGCACAAACAGTGGGCGTTGATAACACAGTTATTAGAACAACTGGCACACAAACACTTGCTGGCGCAAAATCATTTACATCAGAAATTCTTGCAACAGCAGGCATAGATTCAAGTACAACTACTGTTAAGTTTGGTACATTAAACGATGGCTCAATTGGTATTACAGCATGGGCTGATGAAGATAACATGGCATCTAATAGTGCTACTAAAGTACCAACGCAACAATCAGTAAAAGCATACGTTGATGCACAAGTGGCAGGCAAAGATAATACAGACGAAATAACAGAAGGTTCAACTAACTTGTACTTCACAAACGCAAGAGTGGATGCGAGACTTGTAGGTGATATTGCCCCGTCAGTGAACAATACATCTAGCTTAGGCTCAGCAAGTTTTAAATACGCAAACGTACATGCAACAACATTTACTGGTGTTGCAACCTCGGCACAGTATGCGGATATGGCAGAGATATACTCAGCTGATGCAGACTACGAGCCAGGCACAATAATTAAAATTGGTGGCGATGCTGAAATAACAATGACATTAGAACATGCAGACACCGACGTGTTTGGTGTTATATCAACATCACCTGCTTACTTAATGAACAGTGAAGCAGAAGGTTTACCAGTAGCATTATCAGGAAGAGTACCTGTTAAAGTAATTGGAAAAATTAAGAAAGGACAACGTTTAGTTTCTAGTGATGTTCCAGGAGTTGCATGGGCAAGTATGGAAGACGAGTACGATCCAAGGGCTATTGTAGGAAGAAGTCTAGAAGATAAAAATGACGGCGGTGAAGGCACGGTAGAAGCAGTTATCGGTGTCAGATAGATAAATATAAGTAAGAAGAAACTAGTAGGAGTTTAATATGGCAAGTGGAAGCACTTTATCAGTATCCGGTGGATTTACAATGACCCAAGTGGTTAGTGGCGATGTCATCGATGATGCAGATTACGACGGAATGAAAAATAATGTCTACAGGCAGTTAAGTACTCCTGCGGATCATACATTGGGAACATACACAGCAAGTTCAATTTATGGTTACGACCAGTCAATAGGTTCGCTTGACGCGGCGGCTGGAGAATTAATCAGAGCAAGTAGCACAGACAACGGCTACAAAAATTTACAAGACGAGATACAAGCGGTAGGTACATTCCTTGGTTTAACATTAAACAGTTCAAGTACTTCAGACGAAGTAGCAGGTGGTAGTATTACTGCTAGTGACTGGTCTAACTTAATGACAGATACTAAAACATGTTATGATAGCAGATTTAGTGTACCCAGTGGAAGTTTAACTTCAGAGTCATTAGCATCTAGTTCAAGAACATCGGCATGGGGAAGTTCAGGAACACCAGAAGTAACACATGAATTTTCAGTAAACTTTGCAAGTGAATCACAATGTAGAGCGTTCTTTAATGCAGGTGGAGAGATTAACTTTACATCAGCAAGAGCAGGTGGAACATCAGGTTCAAGTGCAGGAACAATTGGATCACAGAACAGTAACTGGACAGCACTATTAAGTGCTATGGGAACATTAACTTTTAACTTAAACAACTTAACTAGTTCAGGTGCAACAGGCACAAGTGCTGGTAAAGGCTTTTATGAATTAACTACTTCGTATGTACAAATGTACATCAAGTATGGTTCTAGTTCATACGCAAGTAACTACTATCAATTAGTTGCTAAAGTTAACAGCACTACTAACCCAACGCAAATTACATTCAAAGCAACACTTAGAGATGACCACGCATTAGGCGATGGCATTGGAGCAGATGGAGTTGACGGTAACTCAGATGATACTGTGGGATATGTTGATAGTGTAGACGGTACAGTTTCAAGTACTTGTACTACTAAAAGAGCAAACAATGGTATAGCATTAGCACAACCAGGTACAACTGCAATAAGCAATATGTAATAATAAGATACAACTTTAAAAGCCAGTTCACAGTAACTGGCTTTTTTTTGACTGATAAATATAGCTATGACATCTAAACTAACCAAAGCATTAGAGTTCGCGAACTATAGATTAACTCTAAACGTACAACATAACGCACTTCGATCTAAAGTGCAAACACTATTAAGTTACAGTACTAACGGTGGTACGTTTGAGATTTCTCAAATGCTTATATCGTTTGTACAGACATTAATAACACAAGGGCACACTAAAGCAGTACTGCTAGATGTGTATAACAATCCAATCGAAATTGTCGGTCTAGATGATTTCCTAGATGAAATTCTATCAAGGTACTTTGAAGCAACAAACGAATATCATGCAGAATATTCTAAAATAAAGAAAAGCAGAAAAGTTCATAAATTGGTAGATTTAAATGAAGAAGGAAAATGATAATAACCAGTGGATGTAGTTTTAGTTTAACCAGCCAAAATATAATAAATCATCATTTAACTTGGCCGGATCACTTATCTACATTATACTCTGAAAAATT
>Ga0209709_10000199_pt1 | contig 58906 bp, 86 predicted proteins | sample ArcticOcean_MG_C_2_FD_187435 | JGI IMG/M metagenome (GOLD analysis project Ga0209709, IMG submission 187435) | Marine microbial communities from western Arctic Ocean - ArcticOcean_MG_CB4_136 (SPAdes) (version 2) | ecosystem: Environmental > Aquatic > Marine > Oceanic | place: Arctic Ocean... | reverse complement strand
AAATAATTTTATCTATTTCTTCTTTCCATTTTACAAGCCCTTCGTCGGAAGCGTCTGCCTCACCGTATCTCTTCAGTTCGTCAGTCAAGTCGGGAAAGCTCTGAGTATTATCCCGAAGGAATTTTAATCTTGGCAATGCCGCTTGAGCGAACCAGTCGGTGAATCCATAGGCTTCGTTGTGAGGAAAGCCTGTAGTTAGTCTTTGCTTTGTGTCCTTTATTTTTTCTCGCGTCCTTTCCCAGAGATGGCTTGGCTTATAATAAAACCATTTCTTAAAAAAGTTCGGTGGCGGGAAGTCCATAAAGTCAGAACTAAAGCTGTCAACAATCTTTTCCTCTACGACAACTCTATCCTCCATCGGAACCATGTCGTTTATTCGCCGCTCTAATTCTTCCGCTAGGGATTTTTTCTTTTTAAAGAGCATCTTATTTTTCTAGCATGCTTTTTATGGCTTCGAGCATCATCTCTTGGAAGTTTTCCGGCGTTAACTTTTTTTTAAATTTGTTTTCGTCTTGTTGCCTTTTTTATACCTAGGGAAATAGGGGCAGTTTTTACATTTTAGCCCGCAGCAAAACCCTCTTTCCAAAAGTTTTTCCGCGGTAATCGGAGCAACGATAAATGTTGGGGATATCCAGTAGCCCAATTTTTTTCGTTTTTCCAGCCAAATTTTATCTATCACCTCAGCTCGACAAATAAGTTCCGGTAAATATACCTACCGATATCGATACGATAACAATAATTACCCACCAAGCAATCTTTTGTTTTTTTGTCATCCTTGACCGTAAGCCTTGTCAATAGCGAATTTAAAAGTGTCTAATTTATTTTGGTAGTGCTTCCGAGTCCAGCCGTCGTTGTAGCCGCTGTTTGCTTCTATCTTCCATTTTGTTATTTGGGAAAGAAGATGTGCTGTCATTTCGTTTCCGTTTTCGTCTAATGCGTTTTTTTGTTTCATTTAATTTTGTATTGGCGTCGCGTTTTCAAATCGTCTATGTCATTGTTCTTTTAGGGTGTAGTTTCTCATTTTTTATATTTGTAGTTCTGATTCCGGGGGTTTCTTCAAAAAGAATCATTCTCTTTTCTTTTATAGGCTCATCGTACCATCTTTTTAAAAACTTTTCTTCTGTTTTTCCGTGAACTATGTAGTCAAGTCCGTTTTCATTCATGTAATCTACGGATACTATACTTCCGTTTGGAGGTTCGAGCACTTGGTCAACATGCTCGCATTCTAAAACTTTTTTCATTCTGGTGTCGTAATCATCTATACTAGGACTCTTGTATGTTCTAACAATATCGTCTTTTGTGCAGCTGACAACGACTTTGTCAAAAACCTCTTTCATTTTTTTAAAAAGCCTTATGTGTCCGTAATGTAGGCAATCGAAAACTCCTTCAGTGTGGCCGACTATAGGGTCCGCTTTTTTCGAGGAAGGAATCTCTGTGTCGTTGTAGTCTTTGTGTTTTATTTTTTTTATTTCTACGCAATCCTTCCCGTATAGGTAATCGAGGTATTTTTTATAATATTTAGTGATTGGAAGCTTTCTATTTTCGAAATCCGAGGTTATTAAATTTTCATAATAATAACTTTTAGAGAGGAAGCACCCTCTTTTCCTGTCTTTCCAATACGGCGCTTCCGACTCAGTATAGACTAATGGGCCAGTCATGGTGCCTTTTTTATACTTTTCGAAATAATAGATATCTAATGTAACTCCACTTGTTTGACCGTCAGGTTTCACCGGACAGATGGTCCACATATTATAATTGCCGCTCCACTTGGAATGTTGCCATTCAAACCTAAAACCTCTACTGTTTTCCAGTATTATTTTTTTTATTAATTTTTGATCCTTACTCCATACCCCTATATCTATGTCGTAATCATGAGGTATTATTCCGCCTTCTCTTATTGCTCCCAAGAGGGAGCCGTACTCCAGCCAATAATCAATACCCTCCTCCTTGAATCTGTCGGTTATGTAATCTAAATAAGATAAGGTAATTAATTTGCATTCTTTAGAAGCCATTTAAATAAAGAAAACGCCCCTAGTTAAAGGAGCGCTGTTTCCTAATGGAGAGGGTTGCTTAAGCGCCTGTGGCACCTGTGGCACCTGTGGCACCTGTGGCACCTGCGTCGTTAATGGTTCCCGTGGCTCCTGTGTTATCAATGGTTCCCGTGGCTCCTGTGGCTCCTGTGGCTCCTGTGTTATCAATGGTTCCCGTGGCTCCTGTGGCCCCGTCACCTACGTTTCCTGACGGTCCGGTACCACCGTCTCCTACGTTTCCGGATTGGGCGGCTAAAAATCTTTTAGCTCCTTCTATAGCGCTAGGGCTAGGCCTGCTGCCTGCACCTTCGTTTTGACTAAGTTTCAATATATGTTCTGCTTCTTGTTTATTCATGGTGTTTTTTTGTGAAGTTACTCTTTTGAAATCTCTAGATAGACCTTGGTACCCGCATTTGGGACACTCTCTTTCCCTGCTAAACAGCTTTCTAAACGCTCTAAACATACTCCTTATAAAAATAATAAGCCCCGGACCCGCGTTTGTCTACATTTTATGCGCTCAATAACCCCTTTAGCGCTTTAAGGTGGAATACCATCCAGCTCTCCCCTATAGCTTGGGACCCTTTTCCGACTTTAATTGCGTAAGCTTTTTGGAGTTCATCGTCTTCTTTAGCTTGGTCTATAATTTGATCTAAAAGGCCTATAGCCTTAGGGATATTACTACGAACTGAGGTTGTCTCTGGGGGAATCATCGGATTAAGTCGGGATACGGTCTCTTTATCTTCGGTTTGGTAAGCTTCTACTCGTCCATTATAGTTCAGGAAATAGGTAGAATCAGACCCATAAGATGCGGAATACGACCCTGTCTCCCAAGAATCCATTTATTTTTTACTGAAATTCATGGGTCTTATTTCTTTTTCTATACCCATTCCTCTTATGTTTTCATTAGGGATCGTAACTTTAGTGGAGGTGTCTTCGAAATAAAAGACGGTTTCCCTCATTCCGATCCTAACGATTCTAGCCTTCCTGCCTCCGACAAAGACAATGTCGTCTGGTTGGTACTGCTTACTCCACCAAAGTAGTACTCCTTGCGCACTGCTGGAGATTAAGCTATTAAAAACGATAGCTAAAACGCCAACCGCGAAAAGCCAACCCTGTTTACCTATAAAGCTTTGTGCTGCTTCTTCCATATGTTTATATTACACCTCTTGGATGTCAGATTCAAAAGAATAGTCGTGAGAAACAAAGTTTTCACAAAAGTAAAAACTCATTTTCTTCCAAAGGTAAAAATAATATATGCCGTCAGCCCTTATACCGTTAATGTTGTGATTGTACTGGTACCCTAGGGAGGTGTAGTCGTTAATTTCTCTAAGGAACGGTTTAAAAGCCGTTTTATTAATCAGCATTGCGTAAGTCCCCCAAGCCTTAACCCTCTTCCATCCGTTAAAGTTCATTAAGGAATTCGAATCCGTCCAAGTAAGGTCAGTTGTATGGTTTGTGCTGGGATGGGAGCTTATGGTGTCGTAGTCGTTGCAGCCTAGGTAGATAACGTCCCAATCCGGAGGTACGCTATTGACTTGTAGGTTCATGAGGTTTTTATCGGGGTGACTATCGTCTTCGAGTATAAGTATAGACTCTACGCCTCTCACTAGGGCTGAAGATATTACCTCGTAGTGAGAAAGGTAACACCCCCACCTGCCAATAGCCATTTCGCTAAGGCTCTCTGGGTTGCCTCCATTAAAATTCCTTAAAAACTGCTTAAGGGTTTCCTCCGTGGGCCTGTTGGCGATAAACCACCTGAAGTCTAAAACACCTTTCCACCTTTCTTCAAATTTGTCCCTTTTGTCTTTTCTGTCTCTTAGGGAGATGCATACCACCTCTTCGGCTAAATTGGTTATATCTTTAAAGTTCATTCAGGGCCATTTCGAACATGTTTTTATAGTCGATAGCTTTTGCGTTCCAATCAAATTTGCTGACAGCCGAAACTCTAGCGTTTTCGCCGATAACCGCTCTGTAGTTTGGGTCGTCCCTTAAGGTTTTCACAGCTGAAACGAAAGAAGACGGATCTCTGTTAACTATAAGGGCACTTTCTTCATGCTTTAAATATTCAGGAACGGTTCCGTTAACAGTGGTTACGATAGAGTTGGCGGTGAAAGCCGCTTCAATTAAAGAGTTGTTGTGCCCTTCTTCGATTGAGGCGCAAATATAAGTGTCTATAGATCTATAGAAATCCGACATCCCTTCTTTGCTTAAATTATTATCCGAGTATCCACAAAAATTCAACCTAACGTTCTTTAGGTTTTCCAAGGGTTTTATTATACTATCGAACCCTTTGTTTGAAGCGGCTTGCCTGTTTCCTGCCCATCCTATATCTAATACGCCTTCGCTTATCCTAGGGTTAGAACGGGGCTTAAAAAGGCTGGAGTCTACTCCGTGCTGCACGACCCCCGCGTAACAGTGGGGATGCAGGAGTTTTGAAAAAATCCTACCAAGTTCGTTAGAGACGACGTGAGTTAATGAGAACCTAGATTCTAAGTATTTTTTTAGTTGCTCTTTGTCTTCCCAGCCCGACCACGAAGAGTGAGACCTTATACCTGTTATGTATTTTTTATAGTTTACTTCCTTTTGCGGGTGGAGCAGATTGAACTCTAAAGGGTATATTAAGTCGTAGGCGTCTTCGTCAAAGTGGTATCCGTAATTTTCTCTATGGTAAGAGACGTTAAAAATAAAGTCATCCCCAAGTATTTCAGAGATATAATAACAGTGCCTTTGGAATATCCAATCCCTTACGTCTGCAATTAAAAGTATTTTGGGTTTCATTGGACGCTTAGTTTTACGCTATATATTAGTGTGACTTATTCCTTCGTGGCCCGTTTCGTAGCCGGTAGCTTGATAAATTAGCTGATTTCCGCTACGTTCGTCGCTAGGATAATTTACTGCTATAGCGTTGAGGTTTGTTTTTATTAAGTCTCTCAAGTCGGACCTAGGGTGATAACAGTAAGAAGCTCCAAGGAATTCGTCAGCACTCATTAGTTTTTTATGTGGCTCTTGAGAAAGCAGTTTGATTGCTCCTTGGTAAGTCAAGATATAGCTGTGGCTATTGTAGCTATAATTAGGGATCACGTATTTTGGGTCTACCGCCCAATCCGACTCCAGTCTATCTAGGTGAGGCTCTCTACCCAAAAAGCAAAAGTCGATATTGTTTTCTTGAAGTTTTAGATTTTTCAAATATTCAAGCTCGCTACTTAAGCATCCGGTCCACCAAGAGTCATCTTCAAGTATAAGGGCGCTATCATACCCTTTATGCACTATTTGCCTCCAACACTGAATATGGCCGATAAGGCAACAAATCTGCCCATTCTTGAGAGGGGTTCTGTAAAATCTTTCACAAGGAGAACGTCCTATGCTGTGCCCTTCTTCGTTGGGGTATTGGCTTGCGATTTCGTCGCATTGAGCCTCTGTTAGAACCCAGTCCTTATAGTAGTCGAAATTATTATCCGATAGAAACTTTTCGTTTATTTGGGCGTGATGTACTCCCTTTATAAGTGACGTTTTTTCTATTAGGCTTTTGTCAGATTCAGACTTAATTAAGGAAAGCAGCCTGTCCCTCCTAGGCTTATCTTTCTCTAGGCTTATTATAAATACCTTATCTATCAAAACGAAACTTTTAAAACGTTGACCTTAATTACGCCGGTCTCTTTTTCGTGCTTGGTTTTTGGGTTAGGCTGTTCCTTTGGTATCCATTCCCACTTAGTGGTACTGCAGCCAGTAAAAAATATAGCAATAACAACTATAACAAAACAAATAAAAACCCTTTTCTCTAAACTTTTCATAAAGTACTTCAAAAAAAATGGAGCCACCTCTTGGATTTGAACCAAGGACCGTTCGATTACAAATCGAGTGCTCTACCGGACTGAGCTAAGGTGGCATTACCAAAACCAAACAATATACTCATCTTCGAAATCTTCCGGCACGATGTCGCTACAGTAGTCCGTAAAGGTCATACTGTTCTTCCTGTATAAAGTATTTTTGATTTTCAAGCACCGTCGTTAAAGACCCCTTATCGCAGTGAACGTGTTCGACTTTTATTACGTTTGGCTTTATTTCCCAATCGTAAGCTTTCAGGATATTAACCTCGTGGCCTTCCGTGTCAATTCTCATAAAATCTATTACGTCTTCGAAGCCTCGAAATACAACGGACTCATTTCGTAAATAGTTAATAAGAGAGTTTAATGTCTGGCATGGAACATCCTTATATTCTCTGGGTATTATTTGATTAACGTTTTCCAGAAGGCGTCCGCACCGTTCGCCGTTGTCGTGTTTCGAGGAAAGATGGCTAACGCCTATGGCCCATTTATTATCGTCATCCCAGTCGAATTGGGTGACTTCGACAAGTTCGGCATCTCCGTCGAAATCAGAAATGGCGCAATTGAGAATCTCCACAGGGTACCCTTTCGACTTCACCTCTTCTTTAAGGTTTTGAGCCAAGGTCTCTACTGGTTCAACGCAAACTCCTTTCCACCCTAGTTCGCATAAGGGCAAGAGGGTGTTAAAATCGGCCGATCCTATTTCTACAAAATGCTTCATCTTGACCCTCCGAGGTATTCTGTCGCGTGGCCTTCCTTAACTAGCGTTTGATTATAATTCGTTAACTCTATCGAGTTATTATATAGCGTACCTAAAAGCCTGCCATATTTCCCTTTTTTATCTATTTTAGTTTCTACCATAAATTTGTTTTTCCCTTCTTTAATGAGTTCCTTGAGCCGAGCTTTGGCTGCTAAGCCTCTTTTCTTCTCCTTCTTGTCTCTTGTGCGGCTTTCTGGAGCATTTATACCGTATAGTCTTATTCGCTCCTTTCTAAATATGCTGAAGCCGCAGTCTATTAACGCGTCTACCGTGTCTCCGTCCACTACTCTTATTAGTTTAGCTTTGTATTGGTACATTTTCTATAAAAGTCTCTTATTTTGTTTTTAATTCTCCACGTTAATTTTCTAGGCTTCCAGCCGTTTGGTCTAGCGTGCCAGTGTAGGTGGTCGGGAATCTCGTTCTGTTTTTTATCTATGTAAAAGTCTTCGTTCCCAAACGTCTCCCTAGCTATCTTTACAAGGGCTTCCTCCATTTTTAGGCGATCCGAAGGGCTTACCTCCATAGTATGTAAGGGGTCTCCTCTCCAGACGCTCATCGGCAAGAGGCAATTCATGCAGTCCACAATGATCCATCTCGGATCAGAGTCTTCGTATACGCGAATTTTAACCTTTAATTCGCAAAGCGGGCATTTTATTTCTCCTTCCATTTGCAATAGCTGGGATCCTTCGACCTTTTGCGCCTCATATAATTCTTTTTCTGTAGGCGTCGTTTTTCAATGTTTTCTTCGTCGTATTTTTGTTGCGCGCGACGGATAGCCTCTTTCCCTTTCTTTGTTTTGGAGTACTCTTTTTGGTTTTCGTCTTTCATCTATAGTCCACTATTGCTCGATTGTTTTTCGGGGAATGTTCGCTTTTTTTCGCTACAAGCTTGAAACGACCCCCTTCTTTTGAACAGCCTTGGCGGCGCAATCGTTTGCGAATTTTATAGACTCATCGATGCTTCCTGTTTCTATGTAGCAGGACACCAGCGCCGCTTGGAATGTGTCCCCTGCTCCGGTAAGGTCGAAAACATCAACGCTCTCGGTTGTAAAATAATTAAACCCATTGGGTCTGTAATACATGCATCCTCGGTCTCCTAGCGTTACTATAAGTTTATCTTCCCAGTCTTTCAGATCTATTATGCTCTTTATCTCTTCAAATTCAGGGGAGTTTATTTTTATGAACTTGGCTCTGCGGCAAAAGTTTCCTAGGACTTTTTTGGTGTCTAGGAATACGTTGTCGTTGATATTGCATAAAAGATTTATATCTTGTTCGTGCAGGAATCCTTTTCCGTAATCAGCTATAACTATAGCTTGGTAATTTTTCTTTGCTATTTCCGTGGGGTCGAAGACGGCTCTTCTCACTTTGTCGTTCGTGTCGACCCTCAAAAAGGTATGGTTGGTTTTTTCGTCTATGTATCTTTGTTTTATTACTTTCTCTGTATTTGTTATGAGGTCGCATTTTAACCCAAAGCCTCTCAGGTTTTCGTAAACGTTCCCAGCCATGCCGGAATTAATGACGTCTGTTTTGGGCATAAAGACGGGTGCTGGTATGTCAGGGCAAAGCCTATAGGAAGTACCGTAGGTAAATCTGTCTTCGCAACTGTCTCCTATTACTAATACTCTATTCATTAAGTTATAACTCTCAACGGCTCTTCGTTAAACGAGCCAAGAACATTTTTGATTCTGCCTAGGTTTTCAAGGTAAAGGGTTCTCGCCTCTTTGCTTGAATTGGTAGCTGATTCTCTTTTCCAGTCTTCTACCTTTAAGAAAACCTCCTCGAACTCTAGGTCTATTTTATTTTTTATACTTTTTTTCACTTAAGCTAATGCTTGGCTCCATGTTGTAAATATTATACTTGCCTCTGGTCTTTACTATAACGTATTCGTGATTTTCAGCGAAATCTTTTTGATAAATCGAAGCCTCCTTGTACGTCTCAAAGAAAGCGTCAGGCGTATCCGAGTTGATATCGATTACGTAGTATTTGTGCGCTATGTTTCGGTACGGGTCGTTTTGCAAGGGAGGCCCCCATGTGTACGAGCATCCGCAAAGGATAATAACAGTTAGAAGGGATAGTAGTGTTTGTTTCATTTTTTATTTTTCGGGGGTTTTTTGTTATTTATGGTAGCTTTTACTAGATTTACGACTTTTTCTGCCGATTTGGTTTACGTTGTCTTCGGCGATTTTGTAATCATTTTTTTGTTTCTTCATCCATAATAGATGCTTTAGCTCTAACGCTTTGGGGTTACCTTCTTTTACCGCTTGACCGAGGCCGATTTCGGCGCATTTTATTTCAGAAAGCCAAGGCTGATTGATTTTAGTTCTGCTAAGAATATCTTCCGCGTAAGCGATCCAATATTCTGATGAACCGTAATTAACTTTAGCGCGAGATTCTGTAGCTGTCACCATCTTCATGGAATGTACTTATTTCTATAAATTCGACAGCCCCTTTTTCGGCTATCAGCTTATGGGGTTCGTTCCTGTTTATTTCGAACGTTCCTCCTTGTTTTATAAGGTAGTCGGTGTTTTTTCCTATAAGTGTGTTAATCATTTCGACCCTTAGGTTTCCAGATAAGACGTAAAATGTCTCATGCTTGTTCGAGTGAAAGTGCATCGAGGTAGAGCATCCTTTCTTAATGTGTAGAATTTTACCACAGTAGTCTTCCTCTTTATTATTAGCGAGCCAGAGTTCGTGGCCCCATGTTTTTTTAACTTTTTTTGGTTTTTTCATATATGATAAATGGTACCCCGAGAAGGATTCGAACCTTCAATCTACAACTTAGAAGGTTGTTGCCTTATCCATTCGGCCATCGGGGCAAAAAAAACTGGGCCTTGCAGGATTTGAACCTGCGGCCAATCGATTATGAGTCGACTGCTCTAACCGCTGAGCTAAAGGCCCGGTTTATATCTACTTGTCGTTTAGCTTTTTAAGTTCGCCGTGTATCTCGAACATAATTAGCATCACTTCCGCGTATATGCGAACAGCTATTGGCCCCAAGATAGCGGTTGCAATACCGGTAAGTGGATCCACCGCCATGGCAAGTAAGCCAGCGATAAGGGCTACTACCATTCCAATATAACTAAGAACCTTTACGATTCCCGGAGTTACCATAGTCTTATAACTTAAGAACTCTTTCATGATGTTTATTTATTTTGTTTTATTCACAGAGCGTGGCTCTATAAAATTTGTGACTGATCAATACCTTTGTCTCTTTCTAGGTTTATCGCAAAAGCTGTTTCGATGGGTTCTTTATTTCCCGCTGTCCCCGCAGGTTTAATATCATTAATTAGATACCGAGGGCCAGATTTTAAGTCGAACATTATTTTGTCGTATCTTATATTGTAGTACTTAAGCATTTTTATAGTATGGGGCGCGTGCCTGCTATCTCTTGCGGTGGTAAGAACTACGATATCTGAAGGCGAAATAGAACTAAGGAAGCTGACGCTGTCTTGTATGGGTTCTTCGCAAAGGTAGCTGGAGTCTCCATTTTTTTCTATAGCTTCATCTAGGTAGTCGTTCCCGAGGTGTTTTACCACCGTCCCGTCAATGTCTATAAACCAAGTTTTATTAAGGCCTTCTAGAGGTGCTGGCAATTTTTTCTTTTCTACAGTCATCACAAACGAGAACTAACTTTCCTTCTTTGTGTACAAATGTCAAGTAAATTTCTACTGAGCCTTTCTCACATTCAACGCATACATCCATGCTCGTTAAATTAGGTCAGCTTCCCCTATCTCTATAAAATATAAAAGCCTAAAGAGTTTTTCTCTGCCGGCTTCTTCCGAGAACAGCTCTATAGGTGTTTCCATGTTGAGGCTGGAGTTTTTTGTCAGAAGCCATTCGGCCACATAGTCGTCATCCATTACGCCGCAACATTCGTTGGCGAAGTTTATGAATTGAATAAGCAGCTCTTTTTTTATTTCGATCATGACTCACAAAACTGCTTTATCAGCTCTTTAGTCTCTTTCTCTGCTTCGTACATGTTTTGGGCCTCAAGCCTAAATTCTTTATACTTTCTGTCTTGTACCCTTCGGCCTTTGGTGTGGGCTATTGCCGTAAACCTGTTCCAGACCCGTTTTCCGTTTGCTCTGGTCGTCCTTGCGTCGTGGATTATTTTGACTTTATGACCTACTGTTCTTTGGTTTTTTATTCTTATTCTAGCGATAAATTTTTCCGTTAAGCTGTTGTAGTAGATATACTTCTTGCCCGTGCTTAACGTAGCTTTCCGATCGACCCATCTGCCTACCTTCGCGTTAGTGTTCCATTCTATAGATGGGCATATGTGTCCGGGGCCTTTCTCTCTGGTCGTTTTTCTTAATCTTCCTTTGGAGTCGAAAATCAAACGGTCCACAACGTCCCCCTCAAGGAACCTATAGTTCCACCCGCAGCATTTAAGCTTCTCTTCGTAAACTACCTCTTCGTAAGGATCGGTTACCGTAAGGCTGTCCTCTATCCTTAATTTTCGAGTGACTTCTTCTTTTCTTTTAGTTACGAAGAACCAAGTTCTCGCTTTTTTAGCTGCTTCTATCCTGCTCGAAGCATCGATTCTCCTTAGCCAATAAAAATCATTATTTATCAACCTAAGCTCCACCATGTTCCTTGCTTTATTTTCCCCTCGCGATTGGGGAGGGGTGGCGACGTACGGTAAGGCTATAAAAGCTTCGTAGGCTCTGTTTTCGTTTTGGGGTTGGGTCATTATTGGTCGATATAAAGTTTTAAGCAGTCTGGATCAAACTCAAGTCTTCCGGATTTTTCGTAAGCATCTCTTCTTACTTCTATAGGTATACTATGTTTTTTTCTCGCCCAGTTAGTCATTGTTCGGAAACGTTCCTCCAAGAATAAAAATATTTTATATTTAAAGGAGCTTTCCCTGTACGCATTAAGTATCTCTTGCTCAGTGTCCCACATCTCCGCCGAGGAGTCTATTTCTTTTTTCGTCTTGGAAAGAGCAAGGGAAACGAGCTTCTTTTGGTCCACCCTGCCGTTTTTAAAGCTAAACTCAAACTCTACTGAATGTTCGTCGCCGTTTTTACTCTTGACTATGTCGTGGAAGTTAATCTCTATGTTGTCTTTGACGATGTTCCATTTTTTCTCTTCTTCTGCGTCCTTCGTCGACCGATCAAGTTTGTATAGTCTTTGTCTATGGATTTTATATAAATCCATAACGTTGTCTAGATCTTTAGTTTGGAAAAGATGATCCTTGCTAAAGAATCTTTCGTCTCTTTTTTTAAGAAGCCCTCTTAGGTAGGATTTTGGAACTAATATTTCGTCGAACATTCCCATAGTATTATTTAATTGCCTCTGTTGTCTAGTTCTCTCTTGCTTTCTTCCACTTGTCTATGCTCTTCCCCGGAGCAGCAGCCGACATAATGAGGCTTAGGGAAAATTTCCTTTTCCTGCTTTTTCTTCATGTAGTCCTTTAGGCCAAAGGCTTTTATTAAAAATTTACGTACCATATCGATGCTTCCTCTTTTTCTGTAAGTTTCTTTATAGTTCCGTCTTCAGGCTCTATGTATAGTCTCTTTAGGGTATGAAAGTTGCCGTTGGGCGAAAACTCGTAACCTTCCGGACAAAAAGCCATGTTTATGGCGTGCATTGACGAACTGCCTTCTCTCTCCATCTTATAGTAAATGACTCCTACGGCGACAGATTCTACGTTTGTCATGTTCTCCACTTTATCTTTCCACCTGTCGGTAAATGTATATGGGTTATGTTTAGCGTGAAGCATTTGTAGGTAGAGCTTAAAGGAGACCGCCAGATTGTCGCAGTCCCAATTATTTCTCCATTCACCTAAACCTCCTAGGTTTAGCCATTTTCTATAAGCTTTGTACCCTTCCCCGATCAGCCACTGTTCTTCTAGGATTGCGTACGCTGAGTCAGAGAATAATTTATTTTCTGCATTTAAGCCTTGCAGGTAGTACTCGAGGTCTTTTTTTGTTATTTCTAATACGTCCTTGGGCATTTTATTTTCCGGACAGAAAGATGATTTTAAATCTTAGCAAGTCGTCTTTAACCTCTTTCGAAACTTCTTTTATTGCGGCGTCCTTGTCGTCCATTTCCTCTCCGAAGCATTGAGTTGAGTATTTTTTGATTAACCTATTAAGGCATTCGTAAGCCTGTATCGGTTTTTCTCTTTCGAACTCTGATATGCTTGTGGTCATTGGAGAAGTTTACTGTTTGAGTTTTCTAGTTGCTTTTTGATTTCGATAGTTTTATTTGCTATGTCCTCCATCGCTTTCAGCTCTCCGTTTAGTTTTTCACCCTTATTGTTTATCAAGGAGCTTACGAGGCAGTGTAAATCACAGATTACCTGTTTCAGTCTAGTAGCTTCGGAGTCGAAAACAAACTGTCGGTTCACGGTTGTACTCTTTAAATTACACCTATCTTTTTCAAAGTCGAATTAACTACCTTAATTAATTCCGGATTGTCGGGGGAATCCTCTTCTCCCCATATAAGATTTACATCCGCTGCCTCAGAAAGGAGAGGGTCAAACCGAGCTTCTTGCGGGTTAGGGGGGAGATCCTGAGTCTTAGCTTCCTTAAGATTTAAGGACTCGTCTAACGTAAGTTCCCTTTTGTATTTTGATATATGAATCAGTTGCCCCCCTAATTCTTCTTGTATCCAATGCCTTTCGTCATTGGCGTAATGGTCATACCTTATATCTGTTATGAAAATGACAGCATGCTTCACATGCTCCACCAGAAGGTGCTGCTTTATAACTGATATCGATTTTTCAGCCTTCTTTATCCAAAACCTACCCCTTGTTTCTCTTCTTTTTACTGCTCCATAAAAGACTAAAAGTTCCCTTATTTTTTCTTTTTCTTCTCTAGAACAGTTGGTTGGGTCTATCCCAAACATAGACTTGATTGTGGATTTTGTTTGCTCTTTTAGTGCGTCCGCCAAAGATACTCGGCATGCAGGCTTACGCTTCTTCTTTAAGATATCTCTACTTAAAGAAAAGAATAAATCCTTTCCTGAACCCGCCAAGCCCGTTAGGCCGACAAAAGAAACGCGGCAACCCATATGAAGGGTATACCGCGTTTCTGCTCTTTAGTCAAGGTTTTTTTACCTTTAGTTTATTTTAATAACTGACTCCTTGGGTGGGGTAAGTTTAGAAAGGGTAATCGCTAACAGGCCGTTCTCTAGCTTTGCGCTAACTGCTTTGGTATCAACGTCTATAGGGATAGAGAAGATTCTATCTATAGTGTGATCCTTTTCGTTTCTTTTGACTTTGCCTTTTACCCTTAAATTGTCTTGGTTCACGGTTATAGCTAAGGTTTTCTTGGAAAAACCCGGAACTTCGAGTTCCAGAAGGTAGCTGTTTTCTTTTTGTTCAAAGCCTGAATTTTCCCATCTCCCTCCTTCAGGGAAGGTAAAAGGCTGAAACTCTGAATCTATAACGCCGACCAAGGTGTTAATGAAAGGCTCGAATAATCTAGTAGTGTTAATTGTAGCACTCATGGCCTTACCTATAGCAAGCTCCGTGCCAGCCCAAAAACAGTTAAAATAAAGGTTTTTTTAAGTAGGTGTGACAGAATACCCCTATATCTAGGAAGTAGAGAATCAAAGAAATGGGACTTTTAGTCCCGTATGTACGTGGTCCTGTACAGCAAAGCCCCCCATAGTTAAACGGGGGGCTCTACTCTTGATTGGTTTTACTTCGTCTCGAAGTTTACGCCTTTAGTGAGTTTTAATACCCAGTTTGTTATCCATGCGTAAACCCAGCCAGCTACCCACCCTGCTATACCAAAAGCGGCAACGCTTGCGATATCGGCAGAAACAGCGGTGCTGACGCTCCTTACTGCGGCGTCAACATCCGCGAGTCCTCCCGACCCAATTGAGGCCAAAACAGGCAGAATAATAGCTTTTATTGCTCCTGTAATGACTCCGAGTAGGCCAGCGAAATTCGCTAGTGACCATGTTCCAACTTTAGTTATTGTTAATGTTTTCATACTTTCGTTTTTTTTCATAACTCGCGCCCTGATCGTCAGGTGCTAGGTATATACACGCTAAATCGACAAGTGTAACTACTTGAGGTGTGAACTTAATAATAGTTGCAGGACTAACTGAACCACCTACAGAAACGCTGCCTTTTAGGTATGTTACTGCTGTTTCAAGATGCGACTACAAACTAGACGTTTTAGTTGAGTCTCCCCAAAAAATGAAAGATCTATATTGGTGCTTTATGAAAAGAGTTGGCATGCTAGACTACATAGAAGATATAATAACACCAAGGGAAAGAGAAGAAGGCGTGAGGCTAGACTATGAATTTAATTACCCTAGGACTATCGTAGCTAGGCGCATTACTATAGAAACTCAAATAGATTTGCTAAAACATATAGCAATATTAAGTGTTATAAAATAAAAAAGAGGGAGCCGAAGCTCCCCCCTTCTTAGTCTCTGTATCCACTAACTCTGAACTAATTATCTTATTATGATGTCTCCACCTTGGTGTGCGGGTCTTCTTATTATAACAATTCCTACTTTGCTTCTTGGTATCCTTAACTCCCAGTTCACTTCTGCGGTAGACTTGAGATTCCTCTCCGCTATGCTAGAGGGGGTATAATAGGGTTCTTGTTATACAATTTGTGGTATTGTATAACAAGATCCTCACCCTTTCATTCGCCCGGATCGTTTCCGTCGATCACCTTATCACGATTATTTTTAAACTCTTTGCGGATTTCCTTAATGCGTTTGCCGACCTCCTCGCGATGAGATTTCATCTTCTCGTACCACTCTTTTCTCCCAGCGGCCATTTTCTCTCTAAGAGCTTTCTTCTCGTCGTCCGTGGCACCTTTCCACGCTTTCCTGTCTAAACCCTTCCAACCTTTCTTGGCGGCAGCAGCAAAAGCCTCTTTCAGTTCCTTAATCTTGGCGTCGTCTCTTACAAGCTTACCAAAACTTCCGCCTTTCTTGTGGTCATGAATCTTGTGGCCCCTTTTCTTGGCGTCTCCGCGACGTTTCTTACGCTTATCAAAAGCAGACTTAAGTCGCTCTTTAACCTTTTCGGAATCCCACTTCTTGCCACCGCGTTCAGGCTTCTCCTTTGTAGGCTTATCTGGCTTAGGAGCAGGCTGAGCCTGTATAGTTGTTAACGCTGACGCCACAATAGCTACCAACCCGATCTTGAGTATACGTTTAATAAACATAACAAATACTGTACTGCAGGAATTGTGCCAAAGTTAAATGAGGTTTTCCTTAGGAAAGAAAAGTGTATAGGTCTCGTCTCTCTTGTCGTTGGGGTATACTCCCCTATCCGGTTGGGTGATAGTTCCCGGTTTTACTTGTCGCCTATATCTTTAACTGCTGCGGCCGCTTCTTTTATTTCGGCTGCGGCTTTTTTGAAGGCCGGTTTCTTTAGGGTATATACCCAGTATCCTAGCGCTGCGTTAAGCGTCGCTGATATCAATAATATTATAAATGTCGTCATTGGTTTTCCTTTATTTTAATACACTAAAAGTCAAGCCCCGTCTACTTAGGTAAACATAGAAACCTGTTCGAAGGGGCTCTCGTGTGGCAGCACGCTTCCGCCAGCGTGTTCCCACTTGTTTATACGTTCTTGGATAGCAGTTCTCTACAAATTTTTAAATTTTCTTTTATCCTATCTTCGGTCTCTTTTTCTACCTCTCCTTCTATTTTAGGGATAATGCTCTCCATTACCTTTACGGCTTCTCTATTGTTCCCTGACCAACTCGCGCAAATGGAAAACTCGTCAAGCATTTCGTATAGGTAGACGTCCCCGTCAACGAATAGCGCGTCGTCTTCTAGTTTTTCTTCGTTGTCTATAGCGGCCTTACCCAACATATATCCTATGTTGTATAATTCGTTTTCCCTACAGTGTCGGAGCACTTTTTCAATAGGTTCTAGGCGAGAAGGTTTGAAGTTGTAAGCCTTAAGGTATCCCAAGATATCTATTTGCCCGCTTAGATACGTCTTGGCTTGAGCCATTTTGAATAGAGAGTAATAAATTTCCTGAGGCCAAGTGCCTTTCATCTCTGACCTTTTTTTGTACCATTTGGTTGCGTTTCGCAGTAATTCAACGCACCTTAGGTCTTCTCTGTTTATTCCCTCTTGTTCGGCTAGATGTATATAGCTTTCACCTAGGTAAAACATTGCCCTGTCGTTGTTTGGGTCGTCTTCTAGGTCTTTTTTTAAAAGTCTAATATCTCTGGTATATTTTTCGGACTTGCTCCCTCCATCGTATCTGTTGTGGATCCAGATTCCGTCATATATTAAACAGTTAGGTTCGCCTTCTTTTAGGTCTACTACCTCGTGGGTTGACCCTTTGAAAACCCAGTCTAGGCTGTTTCTTAAGACTATTCTGTTCCTATAGCTGAAGCCCTTATATGATCCGTCTTTGTTTAAGCCCGAGCATTCAATTAGGAGGTACCCGTCTTTATTTTGTTTTATCAACTCTTCCTTAAAGTCAAGGTTCATTACTTTAAGCTCTAAGTCAGCGTCCATTAAAAGTGTATATTCCGCTTTACCTTTAGATAGTTTTAGTGACTCAGTTCGGTTATACCCAAAATTTACGAACTCGCTTTCATGCAGTTCCCCGGGGATACCGTCAAGGTGTTTTTTAATTATATCTTGTGTTCCGTCGGTTGAACCCGTGTCGACTATAACCCAATAGTCTATATGGTCTTTAACAGAATCAAGGCATCTCTTTATGATCTTGGATTCATTCTTTACGATCATAGTGAGACACAGTATATAGTCCACTGTCTTCGGATCGTTTTTCGGGGAATGTTTGACTTTTTTGGCTTTGCTTTTCGCGCGTTTCGTTTTGTTCATTACTTCTCAAGAATGTAATATTTTTCTGAAGTCTTTCTTTCTATTCTTCTAACGTACGCTATGGCTTTCTCGTATCCGTTTGGGGAGTGCTCAAAAGCCCCTTGAGTATAATTTCTCTTTTCGGATAGGACAACATAATATTTATCTTTTTTTCTGAATGGTGCCATTGTATAATATTACACTTTTAATTTATATATTTTAATTTATTTATATCGTTCATCCATAGCTTTCATTACTATATCGTATAGAAAATTAGAAAGCCCCTTCTTTGTGGCTCTTTTTTTTCCTGTGTCTTTTTTATATAAAGCTATAAAGTCGTCGTTAACGCTAAAGGTTATTTTCGCTGATCCGTCATCGTTTTCGTGAACAGATACGATTTCTACGGTGGCGTCCGTCGTCTCTTTCTCTTTAGCCATCTAACCATAATAGAAAAAACTTAAAATTTTTTCGACTTTTTTATCTCTGGGCCGTAAAATGGTTGTGTAATGAAAATTACGGTTATGAAGAAAACTATTATTATATTGACGGCTGCTGCTGCTTTGTTTGTATGCAGCGAGAGCCCTAGGGCTGGATGGTTTGGTGCCTCTTTGGGTTCCTCTCCTAGTGTAACTCTGTTCGGACAGACCTTGGCGGTTCCTGTTCCAAGCATTGTTTTGGGGCCCGCTGCTGGCACATCAGTCGACGCAAAGGTCTCTTCTGGTGGGGCAAGCTTGTCTTTGCCTTGGTGTAAGGTCGGAGTTAAGTCTCCTTCTTTGACCGTAGGGGTTAAGGGCTCGAAGCTTTCGGTTACCACTTCAGGCGTTAAGGAGTCCGCTCCAGCCAAAAAGGGTAAGAGCAAAAAAGCTAAGAAGTAAGCAGTCGTAGAAATTCAGAAGCCGCTGGGTTTATCTCAGCGGCTTTTTTTGTTTTTGTTTCATATAGACCTAAGCTTAAAAATATCCACTATCCTAGGGTCTCCTTGTGCGCTCGTCACTACTACGGTCTCCTCGTCTATTACTGAAGAGACTTCGCCATGCCAGTCTGCTTCTTCGATAGAGGTTACTAAGACGGTGTCTCCTATCATCTGCTTGAGATAATCTGTTTTGCTAACGGGGTTAGGGGCGTGTTCTTTAGGCCCTCGTGGGTTTTTATTCATATTTCGAATGAAAATATTTTTTCTTTTTTGTGGTAAAAAGTTATTGACTTTTCGTTATTTCCTAAAAGTAGCTCTTTCACTTCTTCTTGAAAGATCTCGCTGTCTTTCTTCTTTAATAGTACTGTCTTATATGATAGCTCAATCTGTTCTGCTAGCTTATTTCTATTACACTTGCATCCTCTGTTTAGGGTATTAACTAACCCCATGAATATTTTAAAATGCACTACTCTTGAGATTAAGTTGGGTCTGTCGCTTAGCAGCAAGGCGAAGTCTCGACTGTTGTTTACGGTCATTTTGAAAAATAGTTAGATAAAGCTTTGTATAAGAAAAGAGCCGCGAACCAATCCAAGAAAATAAAACCAAGCACTTTGAACCCCATTACAAAAGAGAATATAATCCCAAAGTAAATCATCATCCATGTACACAGACAGAAGGGGCAACTAAAAAGCCTGTTAACAAAAGTGTCTTTATGGGTTACGATAAAAAGCGAGTAGGGTAAGTCCGGTACCAGCTCAAGGCTTTCTTCGTACTCTTTTGTATAGAAAAGGGAATCAAGGTGAAGCAGTTTTGCGTATTCTATTACGACGTTCGTCTCGAACCATATAAATAAAAAATAAGCAGAGGACGAGATTATTCCCAAGTTAATTAAAGCTATGTCAGTCGTCTCCATCACACCTGCAAAATGAAACTATAATATACCTTACACCCGCGGTTACTGGTCTGCCTCCGTGAAGATGGGTTATCGTCCCCGGGTGAAAGGCCATTTCTCCGGTTTCATTTTTAAGTAAGGTCTTTTGGTTGTAGAACCAAGTTCCGCCTCCTTCGTAGTCTTCGTTTAGGGTGGTGAGGCATGTGAATTCGCTAAAGTCGTGGTGAAGGGCTAGTCCTGCTTGTTCTCCGGGGTTATACCTTATTATAAAGTTTTCCCCCTTTAGCTTGTTCCATTTTTCCCCCTCCAGTCTCCATTTCTCCACAATAGTCGGGTAAATATACCTTCTTAAGACGTTCTCGTAAGCTGTATTGGCTCCTAATTTGTCTAAAAGCATATCGGTAGTTGGGTAGTTGTCGTGACGTTTACTTGACCAGCCTCCGTTTTTTTCCGCTTCTTTAATTATTTCCCCGCAGTAAGAAGGAGAGAAGACCTTGCCTGTGTTGAATATATGAGTGTGTCCTTGGTGGCCAATTTCGTCTAAGGTTAGGTCCCAAGTGTTGCTGACTATATTGGGGGAAAGGTACTTCGCTCTCCAGTTAGCGTCGGAAACGTTCTCTTCTGAGAATATTGTATATCCGTCGAGGTCTTCTTCCGAAGGGGCGGATAAGCCCGTCTCTATCCACTTATCCTTAAGGGTTGTCATTCGTTTTTAATTGCCAGAACTGCCAAAGCCGCTCTCTCCTCTGTCGGAGTCAGACAACTCTTTGACTTCTTCCCACTCTGCGTCATGACACTTCTCTATAATTAATTGAGCTACCCTGTCTCCTTTAGTTATGGAAACTAATCCTTGCCCTAGGTTTATCATAACTACTTTTACTTCGTTTCTGTAGCCTGAGTCCACAACTCCGGCCAAGATGTCAACGCCTGCTTTGACGGCTAACCCGCTTCTAGGAGCTATTCTTCCGTAGTACCCTTCGGGTATTTCTATAGCGATGCCCGTGGGGACAAGTTCTCTGGCTGTCGGAGTAATTAACATGTCTGCGGTTGAATACAGGTCGTATCCAGCGTCTGAGCTTTTCGCTCTTGTCGGTACTCTTCCGTCAGGTTTAAGTCTTTTTATTCTTATTTTCACAATGATTTACGGTCTCGGCTCTTACGTTTTCGTCTGTCTTTTTTTTCGCTCACTAAGATTGTGCTCCCCCAGCAAAACCAACCTACAACAATTAATATAACGCATTCATCCATGTCTGTCAAGAGTCTTATCTAGAAGAACCACTCTTTCTAATTCTACATTGTAGAAATCAAAAATTTCCAATGCTTTTTTGTCGTTCTCATACATTTCTGAGTAAATAACTTTTTTGATTCCGTAGGCTGCTATAGCTGTAGCACAGGAAGAGCAGGGCAAAAGTGTTACTGCTATCAGGCGACTCTCCCCGTTCTTGAATAGGCTTAGGCAGTTTGTTTCGGCGTGAATCATATACTTTCGCCTATTGTCTCTGTCTTTCCAGAACTCATCACTTACTGCTTTCCCAGAGGTTAGCCCGTTGTATCCCAGTCCAAGAACCATGTTGTTAACGCCGAGGGCGCAAGCCCCCACTTGCCGGTACGGGTCTTCGCTTCTTTTCGATGCGCTATAGGCTAGTTCCAGAGCGTACTCATCCCAAGAAATCCTCATCTGCCTATTTTACTTTGTTTTTTTTGAAAGTCAAGCTAATAATGTATGTGACTGTAATTGAATCATGTAACCGCCTCATCTCTTGGTTTTGCGAAAACGAATCATTCGATTTAGATAGGGACTTCAAGTCTCTTGTTATAATAACAGCCGACGAGGCCATAACCAAGGCTTCGCTAGTGGAGGCCCTGAAGGAATTAACAAGCGGCGACATAACGGCCCAAGCCGAAATAAAAAACAGGAGAGTTTGGATTCTGAAAAAAGACCTAGGAGCTTATGAACAAACGGTAAAGCTCGATGGGTCGGCATCCTTGGAGATCGCTAAAATAGTCAATAAGGCCTGCGAGGTTACCGATAGTATCGAAGAATACTGCAACCCTATTTCTATTATCCCGCGAGACATTAATAATCTTATCTTTATCTGCAGGAAGTTGCTGGACACCGTTGGCGAAAACAATTTGCTTGACGGGGATCCAGAAGAGTGATAAGTTCCTTTTTGTTCTTTGTTAAGCGGTATAACAGCGCGTCGGAAATCCGGCACAAAACACGTTAGAGACCTCAGGCCCGTAAAAAGACGCCAATCAAATAGGTTAACAGCCTAGAGTTATTTCGGGGAAGCGCGGCTTCATAGATTGGTTTAAAAGGCTAGAACCCTCATTTTCTCAAGGGAAAGCTGATAGTCAAAAAGAAAAGTCCTACCGCCTCTACCAAGGACATATACATAGCACCAAATGGTTGCGAGCTAGGCTGACACAGGCCAATGCGCAGGACTGAAGCAGGTATTTGGGTAGTTTTTCTCTAAAACGGGGTCGTTTTCGGAGAGGACAGGCTATTTCCTATTTAGCTCATGGAAATTCAAAGCTGATAGTCTACTCCCTCGAAGCCTAAGCAGCTAAGCCCCCACGTGCTTGACTAATATCCTCAAAAAGTATAGAATACCCCCCTGACATGAGAACAGTCAAAACAAAAGAAGACATTGCTTTAATTAACCGAATTAAAGGAAAAAACTGTAACGAATCACTTATTGAGCTTTCGAGAATGTACTCGGCTGTCTGTTATGATATGTGCAACAAGTACTCTCACGTTTTGTCGAACCTTGGGGCCGAGCTACAAGATTTGATAGATCAAAAAGATTATTTTGTATATAGAGCGGCTACCTCGTTTGATCCAGACAGGAATGTTAAATTCTCTACTTGGCTAGGCAACTTTACCAAATATCAGTGCTTAAACGCTATAAATAAAAGAAAAAACGTCGTTCTTTTAGACGACGACAAGCTGAGGCATTTCATAGATAAAGAATCGGAGGAAAGAGGCCAAGGGGACCCAAGAGAACTTAAAGATACTGGAGAATACGTGTTCAATATACTAAATAAACTAAAAGATAAAAGAATAAGCAAGGTGTTTGACCTAAGATATTTTTCAGGAGAAAAGAAGTTAACTTGGCAAAAAGTAGCAAAAAAACTAAATATCAGTACTCAAACCGCAATTAATTTACATGAAAAAGGGCGCAAAATATTAAAGAACAAGCTGGAAAACCAAGAATCTTCGGACTTAATATAAAAAACATGAAAAAAAAGCTTGCATTGAAAACAAAACGTGCTATAGTTGAGTCTCCTTTAGGGATAGTTACATGAGTAATACAAAAACGAACACCGAATGGTCGTCTAGGGAAGTTGGAGCTTTCTGGAAAAATAAGGGGCGCACCACAGGACAAACATATCTTTCTGGCCATATTACCATGGAAGATGAAGAGACAGGAGCGAAGCGAAGAGTCAAGCTGGTCGTCTTCCCTAACAAGTTTAAGGAAGAGAACGAGAAGGCTCCCGATTTCCACGTCTACCTCTCCAAGGACAAGGACGAGGAAGGGGCTACTTCGCAGCAGGCGGCTCCAAGAACTGCTGAACCGGAGCTTGCAGAAGAGCTTATCTGATTTGGATTAGATTGCTTCAACACTGGGGCGTTAGGCCAAAAACCTAGCGTCCCATTTTTGTCATGCCAAACGATTTCGCACTACACCTACCACTAAATTCCGTTAGTTTCGGACAGGTATCTTTTTGTATACTAAGGGAACTATACGAGAGGAAGCTGTCACCTTGCCTTTTTACTATAGGGGAAAAGGTTGAGATATCTACTCAAGCTCAAGTCACAAAAGACTTCGCCTTGTGGGTAAAGGAACTTAGAAGTAAAGCTCATACTAGTCACGACAGAAAAACCCCGATAATTAAACTTTGGCACCTCACGGGGTCTTTAGAGTCCTGCAGCGAAAAACAAATTCTTGTCACCTTTTATGAATTAGACTCCCCCACACCTTACGAAGTTAACATAGCCAGAAACAACAAAACCGTCTTTACGTCCGAGTATAGCAAAGAGGTATTCGCGGAAGCTGGAGTAGAAAGCGAGTACGTCCCCTTAGGTTTCGACAAGTGGAACTTTGGCAAAACAGACAGAGAGTATTTCCCAGACAGAATAACTTTTAACGTCGTGGGTAAATTTGAGAAAAGAAAACATCACGCTAGGATAATAAAAGCTTGGGCTGAAAAATACGGAAACAACTCTGACTACTTTCTTCAATGCGCTATACATAACCCATTTTTTAGTGAGGAGGACAATCTCAAAGTCCGCAGAAACGTCTTAGAGGGTAAAGAGTACTATAATATACAGTTCTTCGATTTCTTTGATACAAACGTTCAATACAACGACTTCTTAAATTCAGCAAATGTAATTATAGGCATGTCAGGAGGGGAAGGATGGGGACTGCCAGAATTCCACTCCGTTGCCTTAGGTAAACACTCCGTAATCTTAAATGCCTCCGCTTATAAGGGTTGGGCTAATGAAAAAAATTCAGTACAGGTTCACCCATGCGGAAAGTGGCCCGCAGAAGACGGAACGTTCTTTCAAAAGGGGGCAGCGTTCAACCAAGGGAATATCTATACTTTTAGCGAAGGAGAGTTCATAGAAGGATGCGAAGAAGCGGTTAAAAGAGTAAGGAAGAATACCGTAAACGTCGAAGGCCTCGCCCTTCAAAAGGAATTTACATACGCAAACACGGTGGACAAGCTGTTAAACTTGGTGTAAATGTTTTTTTATTTATGAAAAGAATGATTTTTACTGTAATATAAACGTATGCCACCAGAATATCTATACGAAGACCCAGACACGGGAGAGGTTAAAAGCATTTTTCAAAAAGTTAACGACGACCACGAGTACGAAGAAAAAGGGAAAAGATTCAATAGAGTCTTCACTATCCCAAACGCGTCCGTCGACACCAGAATAGACGCCACCTGCCAAAAAGACTTCATCGATAAAACTAAAAATAAAAAAGGCACCATGGGAGACCTATGGAACGCTTCCAGAGAGGCGAGCGCCAAACGTAAAGAAATTTTTGGAAAAGACGAAGTGAAAGAAAAGTATTTAAAAAAATATTCCGACGAGAGAAAAGGATTACCTCACCCAACCGAAAAACTATAAAATCAAACGAAAAAAATGACTAAGAAAGTTGACGCGGAAATACTATCTGCAGACTTCCTCAAAAAATACAAAAACAAGCAGCCCAAATGGGGATTTAATGGGCTTGGGTACATAGTTTATAAAAGAACCTATTCTAGGGTAAAGGAAGACGGCCTTCTTGAGGAGTGGCCCGATACTATAGCTAGATGTATTAAAGGTGCTCAAAAAATAGGAGCGGAATACACAAAGAGGGAAGCCGAAAAGCTTTTCGACTTAGTCTTCAACCTTAAATGTAATTTTGCAGGACGAGGACTCTGGCAACTGGGAACGTCTACCGTAGACAGGTTCGGAGGCAACAGTCTACTTAACTGCTGGTTTACGGCTATTAAAAAACCCGACGACTTCTGCTTTATTTTTGAGAACCTGATGTTGGGTGGCGGCGTAGGCTACTCTATCAGGCGAGAAGACATCCACGAACTACCTAGGGTCAAAAGAGACGTAGAAATCACGGTTAAAAACACCAATGATGCAGACTTTATTGTTTCGGATAGTAGAGAAGGGTGGGTTAGGCTATTAAGCAAGGTTCTAGACGCCCTTTTTATAACCGGAAAATCCTTCAATTATTCAACCGTTCTTGTTAGAAGCGCGGGCAAACCTATTGGGGGTTTTGGGGGAACAGCGAGTGGGCCAGAAATCTTAGTAGACGGAATAGAGAAAATCGTGGGAGTCGTTAAGGAACGTGAAGGCAAGAAGCTTCGGAGCATTGATGTTTTAGATATTGCCAACATCATTGGTTCTGTTGTTGTCGCTGGGAACGTTAGACGATCTGCAGAAATTGCCCTAGGTGATCCAGACGACTACCTATATATAAAAGCTAAAAGATGGGACTTGGGCAACATCCCGAACTGGAGAGCCATGAGCAATAATACTATCTATTGTGATAGCTACGACCACATAGCGGAAGGTGTTTGGGACGGATACGCTGGCAACGGTGAACCCTATGGATTTTTCAATCTTAACCTGAGTTCTAAATTCGGAAGGACAGGAGAGAAGGCTAGAGAAAACTGCGAAGGAACAAATCCCTGCGGAGAAATTTCACTAGCAGACAAGGAATGCTGCAACCTTTCAGAGCTATACTTAAACAATATAGAATCAAAGCAAGAACTTATAGAATGTTCTAAGCTTTTATACAAAACTCAAAAAGCTATATGTGCACTCCCTTTCCTTCACGAAGATACCAATAAAATTGTTCATAAGAACTTTAGAATAGGTCAAGGGGTAACTGGCATTTGCCAAGGACTGCATAACAAGAAGCTAGCATGGCTAGACGGATGTTATAAGGCTCTTAAAGAGTTCGACAAAGAGTGGAGCAAGAAGAGGGGTTGGCCAGAAAGCATCAAACTTACTACGGTTAAACCCAGCGGAACATTAAGCCTACTCGCAGGAGCGACGCCGGGAGTTCACCCAGCCTACTCCCAGTATTATATTCGTCGTGTCAGAATGTCGAGTCAGGACGCTTTAGTCGAAACCTGTAAAAGTAAAGGATACCATGTTGAATTCGTGAAGAACTTTGACGGAACCCTAAACAGAGATACAGTTGTAGTGGAGTTTCCTTGCGAGTCTGGAGAAAACGCCAAACTAGCAAAAGACATGACTGCTGTTGACCAACTTGAGCTAGTGAAGCGAATTCAAAGCGAATGGTCAGACAATGCCGTATCCTGCACGGTCTACTATAAAAAAGAAGAGCTAGTAGAAATAAAAGAATGGCTTCGAAAAAATTACAAGAACAGCATTAAAAGCGTTTCATTTCTACTTCACCAAGAACACGGCTTCGCTCAAGCGCCGTATGAGGAAATAGACGAGGCGACATATAAAAAACTAACGACAGGAATAAAGAAAGTTTCCTCGGTCGAAGTAGGAAACGGCATGACCTTGGAAGGCTTGGAGTGCGAAGGTGGAGCTTGTCCAATTAAGTGAAAACCCCAAAAGTATTCTTTCCTATAATTGCCTACGGTGGAGTTGTTCATGCTGACTTCATGATGAGCATGTCTTCCCTCTTTCTAGCGATGGGGCAAAAGAAAACCTTAGCGTCATCTATAGTTATAGGGTTTGAGAGCCTAATTAGCAGGGGAAGAAACGCATCCGCTGCATATACCTTAGGGGGAGACTACACTCATTTAATGTTCGTGGATACCGACGTATCCTTTGACCCTAAGGATTTCTTCAGACTACTAGATCTAGATAAAGACGTAGCTGTCGGACTGTATCCCAAAAAATATATAAGCGACAACAAACTCAAGACTATATTTAAAAAGTACAGCGAACTTCCTCCTATTTGGAGAAATCTAGCAACAGACTTTTCTTCAGAATTAGATCTCAGCAAGATGAAGGACGAATCCGTAGAGGTCGAGTACGCCGCAACAGGGTTCATGCTTATAAAAAGAGAGTGCTTCGAAAAGATAATAAAAGAGCGCCCTGATTTAAAATATCAAAACGACATAGATGGCTACATGGGAGCAGGCGACAACTTCTACGATTTCTTTCAGTGCAGAATAAACCCAAAAACAAAAAAATACGAGAGCGAAGACTACGGGTTCTGCCAATTATGGAGATCTTTAGGCGGTAAAATACACGCTATTCCAGATATAACCCTAAATCACAGGGGGTATATTAATTTTTCTGGCAATCTAAAGCAGCAATACGAGAGCTTTTACGTGTAATTCATGCTGTAATGAACAGCGCAGCCATACGAAGACAAGACTCAAAATACACACCCCTTTCGTCTAACGCTTGGACAAACGTAACGGAAACCGTTGCTGCTGGGGAAGTCATGGTTATAACCGACGTCTTAGTAGGCTCGAACCAAGGGTCGGCTCTTCAGCAATTTAAAGAGTATAACGGCTCGTCAGAAAATATTCGCTGGGTGATGGCTACAGCTAGCGATAGATCAGAACAGGCTCACTTTTCTCAACCTATACATTTAACAGAAGGGTTTTGGCTTCAGGTCTCCGCCAGCGCTAACTCCTACGTAACTATTAATTATTACGTAATTTAACTGTAAATTCTAACGGCTGGTTAGTATAATGATAAAATGAATATCAAAGATGTTTGCTATGTATCTGCAATTATGATGCTCATTATAGTGGGGTGCTCAACCCCTCTTGGTAAATTCAACAAACAGCAAAAGGTAGTCGACAATATAAGGTCAGAAGTCGACGTAAACAAAGATAAGCAAATAGAATCCGGCAGGACATTTGTATATGCAGCTGACCAGTCACTGCAAAAAGACCCGAAACCCTCCCAACACTCTCAGGTGGCCAAACAAATGACCACCAGAAGCCTGACAGCCCTAGGCCCACCCCAAATGGAAAACGCTGTAAAATCTGACCAAATGATAAATAAGCTTTTGTCTCACGACCCTAAGGTAGTAGAGGAAGGGCAAGCTGAGCTAATGACAATGGATAAGAAGCTTATAGCCTTCCAAAACCAAAATAGAATGCTCAACGATCAGCTAGGAACCGCCAACCAAAAACTAAAAGCGGTCAATGAAGACAACGCTATTCAAGCCACTAAATACGCCAGCCTAATGGGCAAGGTTTACTGGATAGTTGGCGTAGTTATATTTTTAGTAGTTTTAGGGATCGCTCTTAAGGTGCTTACCGCCGTTGCACCCTTTGCTATACCATCCAAAGGCGCTAGCTCCACTTTACTCAAGGTTGTACAAGGAATACAAAAGGTTAGAGACCAACATATGGGGGAAAAACCAGAGATGTTGAAGCAGATCGACGACCACATGCGGTCACACCTAGATAAGAAAGATAGATGGATGATAGCGCAAGCTAAGCAGAAACTACATATGATTTAGAAAGAAAAGTATCATGGCTAGAATAGCAGATCAATTCAAAGGGCTCCCCATGGACTCGCTTATAGGCGAGCCTCTTATGGCGGCAGCGAAGGCGCAGGGTCAACTCGCGAACACTACAACAAAGTTCATTGAAGACATTGGCCTTCAAAAGGTCGGCACAAAGTTAGTAGCCAGAACCGTTGACTTTAACTACGACGTTCCTGTAGAGAAAGAAGCCACACTGGACCCAACCATTGCCGGTATACCGGCAACCGGTGCAAACGCAGTTTACGCAGGAGCAGGAAGCCCACCCACTACAGGGACCTATATCGTCCATGACATAGAAAAAAGAAACCTAAAGGTGCCCCTTCTTTCTATAGTTAACACTCCATCCCTAGGCGTCAAGAACGTCACTATCGACTTCGACATGACAGTCAAGACGAGTACTGCCTCCTCAAGCTCGCTAGACACCAGCACGAAGCTGGGAGTAAGCTACAGCGCTTGGTGGTCCCCAGTAAAAGCCAACCTATCAGCTTCAGTTGCCAGCAAGAGCTCAAACACAAGAAAGACGGACAACTCAGCCAGATACACGGTACACGTTGAAGCGAGGGACGACGGAGCACCCGAAGGATTAATGAAGGTTTTGGATATTCTTGGCAACGCCATAGCACCACAGCCGACCAAGTAGCCTTAAAAACATTTTAAAAATCAAGTAAACCTCTCTATTATTTAGTGAGGTTTTCTTTTTTTATGGGACTCACTAACTACTATATTCCGAAAGACCCTCCCCCAGAGGATAAAGCTCCAGCGGCAGCCCCAGCGGCAGAGGTAAAAGTAAAGGAAGGGCCGACGGACAACCCCGCTCCGAACAAGTCTTTCGATGAGCTGATAAGGGCTTTATACAACTCTGTTTCATTCGCTCAAAGAAGAGTCGAAACGGAGCATATGGCTCACGTTATGAGGACGTACTTCGACGAAGACGGAACTCCAAAATGCTATAGAATTAAACTTCCAACCAACGAGGGAGGAGAAGCTGAAACTGACATTCCCCTATTAACCCTTGCCCCCAGTCAGCATTTGTCAATATCAGAACTGGAGATGGAGTTTGACGTTGATATAGGAGAGTTCTCAAACGACGAAGCTAACGGAGAGAAAGTAAGCGCTAGAATAGGCTCGGAAAACCACCATAAAAACAAAGCCAATATAAAACTAAAATTTAAAGGGTCAGCCCCCCCTGAGGGTATAGCCAGAGTAAACGACCAGTTAATCAAGGTTCTCCCAAGCTAATGAATATTGGAATGACATGTTACAACAGGTACTCGTATCTGCTTAGGTCTATAAAGTCGCTTTTTAATACAAACTTTAATGAACCCACTAATTTATTTATTTTTGATGACGCTAGTGAAGACATCAGGATAAAGAAGCTTTTGGAGTCCCTAGGACATAAGGAGAACCTTAATGTAAATATAAACTATAACAAAAAAAATATAGGCTGCGACCCCAACATGCTTTTGTCTATCAAGACAGCGTTCGACAACACAGACGACGACTATGTTATAACCACTGATAGCGACGCCATTTACAACCCCGAATGGTATAACAACCTCAAGAAAAGAACTCTAGAAATTAAAGAAAAGTTAGCCGGAGTATCAACCTTTAACACCCCCAGTCACCCAGAGATAGGAGACTACAACGAACACTTAGTAGAGAAAGAATCTTTGGGAGGCTTTGCGCTTGCCATCAGCAGAGACCTTTTTAATCAAATACCCTCTAATCAACCTTCTTGGGACTGGACCTTTACCAAAATAGCAAAAGAACAAAACCTTAAAATGCTTTGTACTAAAGACAGTTACGCGGATCATATAGGCCAGTACGGGGTCCACAGCATACAAGGAGACGAAGGGGACGAAGCGCAAAACTTTTTAGGAGAATGAAAACAGCAATAGTATTTCACGGACTCTCCGGATCAATGGAAAGGTATGGCTTTGGCGAACAGCTTGAACAGGGCAAAATGCACGCCAACTTCAAAGAAAATATACTAGAACCAAACAAAGAGGTAGGCGTATTTATGCATTCTTGGTCATGCGATAAAGAAGAAGAAATAACTTCACTATACCAACCAATCTCAAAGATTTTTGAAAAACAAATAATATTCAAAAACCGATACACCGTAGGCCACGAAGAGTTTGCGGGAGCAAGGCCCATAAATAACAAATCTATACACAGAGGCCTTAGGTTCCATAACATGTACAGCAAATGGTATTCGGCAGAAAAAGCTATAGGGCTAATGGAAGAACACGAAAAAGCGAACAACTTCAATTACGACTTATGTATGCTGGTAAGGTTTGATCTTCATTATAATAAAAAGTTCACGTTCGACAACTTCAGCCCTCAATACGTTTATTTAACTTCCTCTCCTCCAGTTGAGAGAGACATGGGGTTTTCCGATTTGTACACATTGTCTAGCTCAGAAAACGCTAAGAAACTTTTCGGAAACAAAGAAGGGCTCTTTAGTCTAATCTGCAGCAAGAAAGGAAACCACTTTGCCTCAGATTACGACTGCAACCACGGACAGCTTAGAAAAATCATAGAAGCAAAAGGCTTAAAAGTTAAAAAACTTTACCCAGCTAGACACGGAGGAAGTAAAGATTCGATAATTTGCCTCGCCAGAGAAGTTCACGGCGTAGACGCAAGTGAGTCAAACGCAAGGTACGAAAAAAGATCAAAAGATTTTAACAAACCAGAGGGAAATTTAGAATACCTATTAAAATGAATGTTTTGATACCTATGGCCGGAGAAGGTAAACGGTTCAAAAATGAAGGATTCAAAGACTTAAAGCCCCTAATTAAAGTAGGCTCCGAAAGCATGATTTCAAAAGCTGTTTTGTCGCTAGGAATCTCCGGGAAATATATTTTTATATTAAAAAAAGGAAAAAGCCTCGACCAGTTAAGAAGGATTTTGCTAAACCTAAAAAATAAAACGTCAAACATAAAAGAAGTAGAGCTTATAGAAATAGACTACACCACTGAAGGCCCAGCCTGCACGGCCTTGCTAGCCAAGAAATCGATTAAACCAAACGAGCCGTTAGTTATCGCCAACTGTGACCAAATAATGCACTGGGACGGAAAAGCGTTTGAAAACTTTTGTGCCGCCAACAGTTACCACGGAATACCTGTGACATACTATGCAAACACAACCAAAAACAGCTACGCAAGGTTAAACAAAAAAGGTCTAATTATAGAAATAAAAGAAAAAGAAATTATTAGCAATATTTCTTTAAACGGTATCCATTATTGGAAAAAAGGAAAATACTATATGGACAGCGCCAAAACAATGATTTCAGAAGGCAAAAGATCCATAAACGGAGAGTTTTATATTGGCCCTACCTATAACGAGATGATAATGCAAAAAATGCAAATAGGCATTTACCACATACCAAACGCACAACACAACCCCGTAGGAACTCCAGACGACCTAAGGGAATATCTCAGACGTGAAAATAATTAAGCACTCAACGATGTATCGAGGATGGTTTATTGGCGACTTTGAGCCATCCGTATTAAGGACCGAAGACTTTGAAGTGGGAGTCGTAAAACACAAAAAAGGGGAAGAGTGGAAGGCTCACCTCCACAAGAGGTCGACCGAGTACAACCTACTTTTGGACGGCGAGATGACTATACAAAAAACCAAAATAAAAGCCGGAGACATCTTTATTATAGAAAAAAAAGAAATAGCAGACCCCGTTTTCGAGAAAGACTGCAGGGTCTTAGTCGTAAGGGTTCCGTCCTTGCCTAAAGATAAATATGAAACTATTTAAAGAAAACATAGACGAAGATAGGTACACTATAGCTACTTACAAGCTAGAGAGTTCCGTATCACTAAAAGACGCAAGTTGGAATTTAGCCATAGGACAAAGCGTCGGCAACCCAAACGTAAGAAATTCTTGGGAATCTGACGAGCTTTTCGAAAAACACTCATGCATAATAAAAGGTAACGAGAACACCCTCTCTTCCGTAAGGTCTGGAACGGTAGAGATAGGCTTCCCCACAATCAACACCGACTGGGAAGGTGACGGCATCTCCCACTTGCTCTGCCAATTAATGGGAGGGCAGATGGACATCGACAGTATAACTAAATGCAGGCTAACAGAGCTCAAAGTCCCCCGAAAAATAAAAGAGGAGTTCTTTCTGAAGCCAAAATACGGAATTGAGGGAATCAGAAATTTCACAAAAGTACATAATAAACCTATTTTAGGAGGAATAATAAAACCCAAAACAGGAATATCTCCAGAAATTTTGCTCGAGATGGTAAAACAGCTCGCAGAAGGAGGGGTAAACTTTATCAAAGAAGACGAGATATTATCCAACCCATCTTTCTGCCCCCTAGAAGATAGAGTGAGGATAATTTCTCAATATCTAAGAGCTGAAAACCCAAATGTTGTATACGCTTTTTGCATTAACGGCGATCATCATTCTGTACTTAAAAGGGCAGAGCTAGTCCACCAACTAGGAGGGAACGCTGTCCATGTCAACATCTGGTCAGGGTTAGGGGTATACAATTCGCTAAGAAAACTTGATCTTCCTCTTTTTATTCATTTTCAAAAAAGCGGAGACAAAGTAATAACCGATACCCAGCATCGCTTTGGAATAGATTGGTCTGTGATTTGTGGATTAGCGGGGCTAATGGGGGTAGACTTTATTCATTCGGGCATGTGGGGAGGTTATGCAAGCGATGACGAAAAAGACCTACAAGAGGTTATAGACGTTCTTCACAAGCACAATGTTATGCCTGCTCTTTCCTGCGGAATGCATCCCGGATTAGTTAATAAAGTTACAGAAAAATTTGGAATAAATTATATGGCGAACGTGGGGGGAGCTCTTCACGGACACCCGTCGGGAACCTTAGGCGGGTCAAAAGCAATGAGGCAAGCAATAGATAACACCCTTGGTAAAGAATACTACGAAGCAATAGAAAAATGGGGAAAATCAAAATGATTAAAATTTCCCACAGAGGCAACCTAGACGGACCAAAACTTGAATCAGAAAACCACCCAGCTCAAATAAAAAAAGCACTGTCAAAAAGTTATCACTGCGAAGCAGATGTTTGGTATGTAAACGGCCATTTTTCACTTGGACACGACAAACCCACCTACCCGATTGATAAAACTTTTTTGGAAAATGAAAAAATTTGGTGCCACGCAAAAAACCTACCCGCTCTAGAAAGTATGCTTTATTATGGAATTCACTGCTTCTGGCACGAAACGGACAAATTCACAATAACTTCGAAAGGCTATATTTGGACCTTTCCGGAAGAGGAAGTCACTAAGAACTCTGTTATAGTTCACAAAGGTTCAGACTGGAAAGAAAAAAACTACAACTGCGCAGCGGTATGCACTGATTATATACTATAAAACAATGAAAAGAATTAACTACTTTGACCTAGGGCTACATCACGGACAAGAACTTGACTGGTTTGTAGACGGGGTGTTTCCTGAACAACGAATAGAAAACTACAGCATACATGGGTTCGAAGCTTGTGAGGAGTATTACCTTTATTGTAAAGAAAAATACAAGAGCCACCCAAAAGCAACACCCCCTGTCGCCCAAAAAGGGGTACGCAAAAACCGTGACGTCAACATACATCACTTAGCCATATCCAACGTAAACACCCCTATAAAGCTTTACTACGCTGAGCACGAAATGGGATACTCTATCTTTGACACTAAAGATAACATAAAACAAAGCAAAGAATTCGAAGAGGTTCAGGGGGTAAAATTTTCCGATTGGCTAAAAGAGAATGTTCCCGACTTCAAAGAAAATATAAACATGATAAAAATAAATATCGAAGGAGCCGAGTGGCATCTTATAAACGATATGGTAGAAAACGATATAGTAAAACACTTTGATCTTTTTTTTGGAACCGTAGATGACGCAGTAGGGCCCCTAGACGATGTTGCAAAAATAGGAGAACTTAAGGATAAAGTTCCGGAGTTCAACAAAACCCTAAAAGAAAACAACATAAGAATTCACCGCCTCTCTGAAGGGTATGGATTTAATCACCCAAATCCAAACTTAAGAAACTGCGACCTAAGAGAAGTCGTCGCGCAATGTCTAAAAAAATACTAGTAATAAAAAAATCCTGCTTAAACTACCGGCTTAGATCTTACTGGGACTTTGAGACGGTCTTCCCCTCCATACACAAGGAAGTTTATTTTTCTCATACGGACTATCTTTCTAAGTCAGGAAGACACGAGCACACCAACAGAAGAGAATCTAGCGCTTTAGACGAAAAGGATATTTACGAAATAATAAAGGAAACTACCCTTGATGAACCTGATATTATCTTTATATGGGACGCGAGATTTAAATCTTCAGACCTAACGAAGCTTAAGTCTAAGGTATATTTTGTTTTAACCGACTCGGCGACAAGTAGAGAGGACGCTAGGCTAATGGAGTTTAGCGATAGATCCCATAAGGTAAACTTTTCTGGCGTATTTCATAATTATTTATTTAATTTAGATTTTATGAAAAGCCTATTCCCCAGTGTCCCGTTTTTTCATTGGCCCTGTTGGTCTTCTGAGGAATTTGACTCACACAAGCATAACAAAAAAAAGAACATAGACTTTTTTCTTAGCGGTGCCGTAGTGCCCGAGTATCAATATAGGTACGTATTTAACCAGATACTCCAAAACGACTGCTCAACCCACAAGGTTGTAAACACCTTCGGGGAAGGATGGACAGAAGGGACGATAACTAACGAAGATTACGCCAACAACCTCTTGTCTTCTAAGTTCGGCCCCCATGACGGGGGGACCAACGGAAGGATGGTGCCAAGATACTTTGAGTCAGGCCTAGCTAAATCAATAAATATCTCGCCAGACCTAGGCAAAGAAATGGAAATTAACGGTTTTGTTGACGGTAAGAACTGCGTTCTTTTCAAAAGGGGCGTCGATCCTAGCTATATATTTAACTCCATAGATGAATTCGACCAAGAAAAACTAGCCCAAAATTGCTATAATTTAGTGAAAGAGAGGCACACTACTTCTCACAGGGTTAAGCAATTCTTGGAAAAAGTTTTATGAACCATTCAATAGGAATTATAGGAGGAGGGTTTGTAGGATCGGCAACGGCATGGGGGCTTCGCCCGGTCCACGACGTAAAGGTCTACGACACAGACCCTAAAGCCTCAACTCATTCTTTTTCAGAAACCATAGATACAGACTTTTTGTTTGTATGCGTTCCAACTCCCCCCAATGAAGACTGGACCTGCGACCTTTCTATAGTCGAAAGTATATTCAAACACTTAAGCGAGAAACCCCCAAGAAACCAAGAGATAATCGTAAAGTCAACAGTACTTCCCGGCACCTGTCGCAAAATGACAGAAAAATACGGACTAAAGATCTCGTCTAACCCAGAATTTCTTACCGAAAGAAGGGCTAAGTGGGACTTCATAAACGCCGCTCAAATATTGATAGGTTCCGACAACCCAGACAGCGCCAACAAAATCAAAAGCCTATACGAAAAAAGATTCAACTCCATGAAGTATACTATAACAGACACCGTAACTTCAGAGCTGATAAAGTATGCATTGAATTGCTTTTTTGCCACAAAAGTTTCCTTCATGAACGAATTAAAAATGCTATCAGACAAAGTCGGGGGCGACTGGGGAAAATTGATAGAAGGGTTCACTAGTGACTCAAGAATAGGCGATTCGCACATAGACGTTCCCGGACCAGACGGACAACCGGGCTTCGGAGGAAAATGTTTCCCTAAGGATTTAAACGCCTTAATCGAACTATTTAAAAGAAACGACATAAACCCTATGGTCATGCAGGCCGCTTGGGAAAGAAATAAAACTTTGAGAAAATCATGAAATACTTAGTAACAGGCGGACACGGATTCATAGGAACACACCTCGTTAACAGGCTAGTTAAAGATGGGCACGAGGTAACGGTTGTAGATCTAGCGGGAGACTTCCCCCTTAGAGATGAGTATCACTTTGTCTACGCAGATATATCTGGCGGCAACTACAATAATAAAATAATGGAAGCTCTGGACGGAGTAGACGCAGTCTTTCATCTAGCAGCTAAAGCCAGAGTTCAGCCCTCTATAGAGCATCCAGTAGAGTTTAACAAAGCAAACGTAGAAGGGACCTTGTCCTTGCTGGAAATGTGCAGGCACCAAGGGGTAAAAAGATTTGTATTCAGTTCCTCTTCTTCTATATACGGAGATACAGAAACCTTTCCTACCCCAGAGACAGCGCCCAAGAAACCCCTAAGCCCTTACGGACTACAGAAACTCATAGGGGAACAGTATTGCGAACTATATTCAGAAATTCACGATATAGAAACCGTAAGCCTAAGATATTTTAACGTTTACGGAGAAAACGCTCCGACAGAAGGGGCTTACTGTTTGGTTATAGGTAAATTCATTCAACAAATTAGAGAAGGCAAAAACCTTACTATATTTGGAGACGGAGAACAAAGAAGAGACTTCACATACGTACGAGACGTTGTGCAGGCAAACATACTAGCAGCAACCACGGAAGGAGTATCTGGCGAATCTTTTAATATTGGAAACGGAGACAACAGAAGCATTAATCAAATATCCGAAGTTTTTAAAAAGCACCCAGCAACGAAAGCTGTGGATTATTTAGAGTCAAGAATAGAACCCAAGGTTACCCTAGCCGACAACTCAAAGGCAAAAAGGCTGCTAGGATGGGAGCCAAGCGGGGACGTCATAGAGTGGCTGAACGGATATCTCTACCCAGACGAATCAGTCTTACCTTTGTCGTAGAATAAAAAAAAATGAAAAAAATATTCTCAAAAATAGAACCCGGAACTCTACTGCATATAGTAAACAGAATTGACGACCCCGAAATGGTAGCACTTCAAGCTAAAGCGGAAGGGGGGAGAATAGACATAGCTCCAAAAGGAGAATTCCTACAAGCAGCCGTACTGCAAATGAACGCAGGCAAGACCTTCAAGGCTCACAAGCACATAACCCACGAAAAGACAACAAACATAGCTCAGGAATCTTGGGTTGTTTTAAGCGGCAGCGTTATAGCTACCCTTTATGACCTAGATGATTCAATTATATCTGAAGAGACCCTAAATGCGGGAGACCTCTCTATGACCTTCAGGGGAGGACACAACTACCTAGCCGCCTCACCCAACACCTTCGTCTACGAGTTTAAAACAGGACCTTATTTAGGCCAAGAGCTAGACAAAACCTTTATAGAATGAAACTTCACCTAGGCTGCGGAAAAAGAAACTTTGGCAAAAGCTGGACCCATATAGACGGCGGCAACCACAAGCATCTTCACTCCAGTAAGATAACAGACCTTCCTTTCGACGATAATTCAGTAGACTTAATATACGCATCCCATGTCTTGGAATATTTTGACAGAGAAGAAGCCTCAGAGATCTTAGAAGAATGGAAAAGAACCCTGACGCCCAAGGGAACCCTAAGGCTAGCTGTGCCCGACTTCGAAGCCATGGCTAGGATGTATGTAGAAACATCTACAAGCTTAGATAAATTCTTAGGGCCTTTATATGGAAGGATGGACATGGGCGACGAAAAAATATACCACAAAACAGTATACGACGAACATAGCTTAAAGGTTTTATTATTTGAAAATGGTTTTAGAAACATCAATCTATACGACTGGAAAGACACGGAGCACTCCCACGTGGACGACCATTCACAAGCCTACCTACCCCACATGGATAAAGAAAACGGCACCCTCATAAGTCTAAACGTAGAATGTAAAAAAAATGTTTAATATAGTAACGGAGTTCGAAGAAAGAATAGCGGACTTCTTTGGTTCCCCTTACGCAGTAGCCGTAGACTGCTGCACACACGGAATAGAACTATGCTTAAGACAATTTAATGTAGACAGCATAGGGGTCCCAGCGAGGACATACATATCAATCCCGTTTCTTGCGAAAAAGCTAAACATCGAACTCACTTGGAAAGAAGAAGACTGGGAGGATTATTATTACCTAACCTACAACGTGATAGACGCCGCAGTGCTATGGAAAAAGGACAGCTATGTCCCAAACACCTTTATGAGCGTAAGTTTCCAGTTCCAAAAACACCTAAGCCTTGGCAGAGGAGGAATGATATTAACGGATAATGAGAAAGCGGCAGAAACCTTAAAGAAAATGTCCTACGACGGAAGGCACCCAGATGTTCCTTGGAGAGAGCAGGACATACAAACTATAGGCTACCATTATTACATGACTCCAGAAACAGCTAAACTTGGGCTAGCGAAACTAGAAACAGCCATAAACGAAGAGCCAAGAAAATGGGTAATCTCAGACTGGCCAGACCTAAGAGAAATGTCTGTTTTCTCAAAATAATCAGAAAAAACAAGAACTAAGAACTATTATAAGATGTGAAAAAGAAAGCCTTCATTACAGGAATATCAGGTCAAGACGGAAGCTACCTAGCGGAACGCCTTGTAGAGCAAGATTACGAAGTGTACGGGTTAATCAGGAGACACTCTCTTGCGTCAAGCCAAGAAGCGAGAATAGACCACTTAACCTCTAAAAACCTAGTAAGGACCGACTACGGAGACCTTTTGGACAGTTCGTCGCTATACAAACTTCTAGCGACAATACAGCCCGACGAAATTTATAACCTTGGAGCCCAAAGCCACGTCAGGATCAGTTTTGACGTTCCTCAGTTTACTCTCCAAACAAACATGATAGGAACGCTAAACCTCCTTGAGGCTTATAGAAGCGTATGCCCAAAAGCTCGATTTTACCAAGCAAGCTCTTCCGAAATGTTTGGAAACGAGATAGATGAGGATGGATTTCAAAGAGAGAGCACCGCGATGAAGCCCGTGAGTCCGTATGGATGCTCAAAGCTTGCCGCATACTGCATCGTAAGGAACTATAGAAACTCTTACAACCTTTTTGCCTCTAACGGGATTCTATTCAACCACGAGTCTCCAAGAAGAGGAGAGAACTTCGTAACAGCTAAAATAGCCAGAGGCGCAGTCTCGATAGCTAAAAAACTATCAACTAAACTCGAGCTAGGAAACATAGATGCCAGCAGAGATTGGGGCCACTCAAAAGACTACGTAGTAGCAATGCACAAGATACTACAGCACCACGAGCCTGATGAGTTTATAATTTCATCACAAGAAAGCCACACGGTAAGAGACTTCTGCGAGGAAGCTTTCTCTTGTTTAGGTCTTGACTATAAGGAATACGTTGTCCAAAACCCTAAGTTTATGAGGCCGGAGGAACTCAAAGAGTTAAAAGGAGACTCCGCGAAAGCCAGAAAAGCGTTAAACTGGGAGCCAGAGTTCAATTTTAAGTCACTCGTTAAAGATATGGTTGATTACTGGAAGCGGGAGTACGATCTAAAATACGATTGACCTTGACTAAGCGTCAAAACCGTGTTAAGGTGCCTTCTTGAGTGCCAATAAGGAACACGACACCTGCAAATTCATTATAGCGAATTTCTGCGTAAACCCAGAAAAAGTAAACTTTTTCCACCAACTCAAGCAGGCTAAAAAACTTTATGCATTCTTCCCGGATCCCATGTACTGGAAGTGGATAGTCAGAAACAGGGACGACTACAAAGTATATACGCTAGTTAAGTATTTGCAGCCAGAGAAGTTCAAATATTTAAAAGAAATTAAATCAATCAAAGAGTTTGATTTAAAAAAGAATGAGACTTTTGAGATAGGGGAAGAGAAAATAGGGGAAGATAAACAAGTAAAACTAAAACCACAAAACATAATCGACTTTTTAAAAAATGGATAAACAAATACAAACACTCCTAGAAAAAGGAAAACTAAAAGACTTACATTATAATAAAGGGGAAGCCAAAGACTGGAGCTGCGACACGGGAAGCATTTCCTTAGATATCCACTTGGACGGAGGGGTAAAGCCCGGAATCTTCAGAATCTCCGGAGAATTCGAGTCCGGAAAAACAAGCTTCGCCTTAAACCTAGCTAAGAGGTTCCAAAAAGAGATCGAAAACTCATTCGTAGTCTATATAAACGCAGAAGGCAGACTTACTCCGGAGCTAATTGACAGGATAGGGATAGACACGAGCGAAGACAAATGGTTTTGCTTTGAGAGCAACTACCTAGAAGGAGCTTTAGGAATGATTAGGGAACTTGCCCTAAACAACGATAAAGAAAGGGTCTACATGTTTATCATGGACTCTAGCGACGCACTAATTCGCAAAGACGACGAAGATAACCTTTCTAAAAAAGGGTTCAACGGTCCTCAAAAAATAGCCGGAGGAGCTTCGGTTTTCTCAGTAGCAGGGAAGGCACTGAGCCTCCCGATCTCCAGATTTGGGCATAGTTTAATTATCCTCTCCCAAATTAGGACAAAAATGAACACGCAGACAGGGAAGGTCGGCACCATCCAGTCAGGAGGAAAGGCTTTAGGGTTTTATAGTTCCACCATAGTGGAAATAAGGCCCCTTTGGACGGACTTATTTATTTGGGAGAACCCCTCGGCGAGCTCAATCAAGGAGAAAGGCAAAAAGCTAGGCCATTACTGCGTTATGAGGTTCACCAAAACCAGAAACGAAAAAACAGGAGAAGAGGTTTCGGTCCCTATAAAATACGACAAAGTAAACGGCGCGCACATATGGAAAGAAAGAGAAATTTTTGACCTTGTAATAGCTTTTGATATGCTTAAAATTAAAGGCGCGGGCTGGATGGGTTTCTCGGAGGAAGCAGTGAGCGAAGCTAAGGAGTCCGGCTTCGAAATACCTCAAAAAATACAAGGAGAAAGAAAACTTATGTCTTATTTAGAAGAGAACCCTGAGCTGGTCGAGTACTTTGAGGAAAAATTCCGGAAGCTAATATGAGGCTTTACAACGTCTTCGGAAGACTCCAATACAAGAACGTAGAAAGATTTAGAGTAAAGTGGAACGCGAAATGCCGATCAAAAATACAATTCCAAGTGAAGGCTTTTATGAAAAAGTATTGGGAAAACCACATAGTGTACGAAGAGTTTCCAGTATACGGCACACGGCTGAAGGTGGACCTGCTAGACGCAACCACAAAGATAGCTATAGAAGTTCAAGGCAGGCAACATCAGGAATTCAATAAACACTTTCACTCAAACTCCAGATTTAAATACCTGCAATCTATAAAGAGAGACGTAAAGAAAAGCCAATGGCTAGAAAAAAACGGCTTCCTACTAGTTGAAGTAATGCAAGATGAAGCGCCAACTATAAGTGAGAGCTTTTTCAAAGACAAGTACAACATCACACTAGTATAATTACAGACTATGCCCAAGAGCAAGATACCAAACTCAATTTTATCTCAAATCAACGAATGCACAGGCGGAGGATTTATTCTTTTTACATGCGATAATACAGGAGAAGTCTCCGTAGACTCCCACTTTGATAATAACCTTTTTGCGATGGCTTTAACCGCTTACGTGAAAAGCTGGGCTGAAGCCGTAGACCAAGTAACGATAGAGAACCTAATGAAAGGTATCAATGAAAACCTTGACGACTCAACAGACGACGACAACCTCCCCTTTTAATCAACTTCTAAATTTCAAATGTCAATATATTCACTACAGGTAGAAAAGCACTTGCTGGGCGGTATAATTAAAAACCCTAAGGTTTTCCCAGACGTAGATCAATTCGTAAGCGAGAGCGACTTCTTCAATTCGATACACCAGACCATATACTGCGTCTTAAGGGACGCTATCGTCAGTAAAGAAAAGCCAGATAAAGTCCTTCTCTCTCAAAAAATAAAAAACCTAGGGGTATCTTTCAAGGACGACATAAACGTATTTGACTACATAGAAAATATCTCTTTCACTCAGATAACGGAGAGAGGAACTATAGACGCGGCTAAAGAGCTAGTTAAATACAGGATACTAAGAGAGGTTAGCGGGACATCCGACAAACTAAAAAGATTCGCAGCGTCCAGCACTAACGAATCTATAGACGCTATCATATCTGGAGCCGACGCCATATACGGAGAGAAGATGTCCTCTTACGAGCTTAACGATAAGCCAGAAGATCTCTTTGAGGGTATCGGCGACCTTATAGAAACAAGAGGCAACGAGCCAGAAACAGAAAGCGGCCTATCAACACCCTACCCAGAATTCAACAGAATGTACGGAGGCCTACGTCAGGGAAATATCTACGCTATAGTGTCTAGGCCAGCCCAAGGAAAAACCACTTGGATAAACGACATGTGCTTCAAGACTTCCGTTAAGCATAATGTCCCGGCGTTAATTCTTGACACAGAAATGAGCAGAGAGGAGATGCAGTTCAGAATGGCAGCCTCGATATCTAACGTACCCATGTGGTATATAGAAACCGGCAACTGGAGAAAAGATAAAAAAATGGTCGAGAAGGTCAGGGAGGGCATACAAAAAATGAAGAAATTCAAATATATGCACTACCACGTCGGTAACAGAAACATAGATCAAGTTTGCTCGATAGTCAGAAGATGGTACTACTCACAAGTAGGAAGGGGCAATAAATGTATAGTCGCATACGACTACGTTAAACTTACAGGGGAAAAAGTAGAAAGAAATTGGGCAGAGCATCAAGCAATAGGGGAAAAGATCGATAAGCTAAAGAAGTTGTCGGAAGAAATCAACGCCCCCATAATCACAGCAATGCAAATGAACCGTTCGGGAGAAACCCACAACAGAAAGTCGTCAGACATACTTGATGATAGCTCCGCTATAGCGCTATCCGACAGGCTCCAGTGGTTCGCCGCCTTTGTAGCTATCTTCAGAAGAAAAACGATAGACGAAATAGCCCTAGACGGAGGTCAGGAAAGGTTCGGGTCACATAAGCTGATCCCTCTCAAGACAAGGTTTCAAGGTAAGGACGCCGCAGGGCATCACGACTTAATAAGGAGAACGTTTGAAGACGGATCAGAAAAGTACGTAAACAACTACCTAAACTTCGGCGTCGAAAACTTTGGAGTAACCGAACACGGCTCGCTAAACGATATAATGGAGGCTCAATCCGAACAACACGAACTCAACGACGAAAGAAGTAACGATGGGGAGTTGATATGAATTACCGAGAAGCCTTAGCGGACATGGGGTATAGCAATATTTGCGAAAATACAAGAGAGTATAGAATGCGCCCTATATATAGGGACTCTGGAAATAGCAGTTCCCTGAAGGTAGATAAAGAAACAGGATTCTTTGTGGATTACGGGCAGAACGCGAAAGGCTCGTTTGCTGACTTGGTTAAAATAACCATGGGACTCAAGAATCTAAGCGAAGCAAGAACTTGGCTAAGCGAAAAGCAAATAGCGCCCGACGCGATCCTTACGGAAAACAAACCGCTAATAAAAGCTACAAAAAAATACTCCAATATGACGCTACAGAAATTAGAACCAAATCACGAATACTGGATAAAGAGAGGAGTACCGATAGAAGTAATGAAACTGTTTAAAGGGGGAGTGGTCTCCGAAGGAAAAATGAAAAACAGATACGTCTTTCCTATACTAAATGGTAAAGAAGAAATAATAGGATTCACAGGCAGAGACATCCAATCCTCCTCCTCAAGCTCAAGACCAAAGTGGAAACACATAGGGGATAAATCTAGCTGGAGATACCCACTACAAGTCAACTACTCTATTATAAATGACACAAAAAAAGCTATAATAGTCGAAAGCATAGGGGACATGCTCTCCTTATGGACGGCAGGAATAAAAAACACCATGGTCGCCTTCGGATTAGAAGTCAGCAACAGCTTAGTTAACTTCCTGCTTAGGGAAGACCCAAACAAAATAACGATAGCCCTTAATAATGACGAATCAAAGAGCAGCGCCGGAAACATTGCGGCAGACAAAACGTACAAGAAGCTTTCTAAATACTTTGATAAACGCCAACTGGAAATAAAGCTACCGACAAAGAACGACTTCGGAGAAATGAATACTGAGGAGATACTAAAATGGCAGACGAAAGAATAATATCAGCCTCGAGAACGAAAACCCTCGAGAATTGCACTTGGATATATTGGTGCAACTACCACCTAAAGTTGCCCCAAAAACAAAACGAAGGGGCTCTGAGGGGTACTATAGTGCATTTGGTGTTTGAGCTATTGCTAAACCCAAGGCACATTAGTCACTTCAACGCAATATATAAAAACTTCTCCCTATCTGCCAGCCCAGCAGTAAGAAGGATGGTCGAAAAGTATTGCCGCAAGTTCGAAAAGAAACACGACCTACCCATGACCAGCCCCGAAAATTACGACCTATTAGATAAAATGATAGTAGTAGGGCTTAAGCATGACTTTTTCGGAAAAGGAGGAGAAGTAATCGAGCCAGAGTACGAGTTCCTCCTTGAGAATGAAAACCCAAAGTACAAAGCCAGAGGCTTTATAGACAAGCCTATAAGGTACGAAGGGTCCAAAGAGGTAAAAATTGTAGACTACAAATCAAGCAAAAAGAAATTCTCAAAAGACGAACTTTGCGGGAACATGCAGGCGATGATATACTCATTAGCCGCCAAGAAGGCTTGGCCAGAGCTAAAACCCAAAGTCGAGTTTTTATTCCTCAGATTCCCTAAGGCACCCACACAGGAACTTGAATTCACAGACGAAGAACTCAAAGGGCTAGAGTCTTACCTAGGTCATGTTTACGAAATTATAAATAACTTTGACGAAGAGCTCGGCAAAACTAGCTACGCGAAAGACAAGAGAAAAGTGCAGTGGCTATGCAAGGCCGGAAGAACTTGGAGATGCCCCTACATAGACCCCTTCGACTACTATAGGGTCGTAGATGGAGAAGGGAAGGTTCTTAGATCCTCCTTTAAAGACGACCTTGAAGCAAACGAAAACGAGACTGTCGAAAAAGCCAAGTACGAAGGCTGCCCAGCTTGGGCCAGTAAAGGGGAAGACCCTTTGGACTTTTAAAAGCTTGACTTAACCCCAGAAACCGCATAAGGTATACCCATGGATCTCGTTCCATTATTCAAGTCACATTATAGCATCGGCAGGTCAGTTCTCACCTTCAGGGGGCTAGGCTCTTCCAAGGAGAACGAGCCGGATTCAATCGTCGACATAGCTCACTCAGCCGAAATCAAAAAAGTTTTTGTAGTCGAGGACACAATGAGTGGACTCTTAGAAGCCTATAGCAACCTTAAGGAAGCTAAGATAGGGCTTCACTTTGGGATAAGGGTTACTGTATGCGGAAACATAGAAACAAAAAACGCAGAATCAGTAGAGAACTCATGTAAGTTTATAATATTTGCTAAAGACTCTCAAGGATATAAAAAACTAATCAAGCTCTACAGCATAGCGGCAAAAGAAGGCTTCTATTACGAACCCAGACTGGATTACAGCGCAATCAAATCGAACTGGGACAACAAACACCTTTCCCTCTGCGTGCCATTCTACGACTCCTTCTTATTTAAGAATCTCCTAACGACCTCGGTATGTATACCGGACACGAATTCGATCCCCTTAACCTTTTTCATTGAAGACAACGACGTTCCATTCGACCACCTAGTGAAAGCCAAGGTAAAACAGTACGCCGGAGACAAGCATGAAATCGTTAATACCAAAAGTATCTTCTATAAAAACAAAAAGGACTTCAAAGATTATCTAACATTTAAGTGCATAGGAAAGAGGACGACGTTAGATAAACCAAACATGGATCATATGTGTTCTGACGAATTTTGCTTCGAGAGCTATAATGAGAAAATTCAAAATAACTAAAACGGCGCTAGATAGAGCAAAGGTAAGAGCTGAGAAGCTGCCGCTACTCAACAACTCTATAAGAAAAGGGGAAGGCAAAATGGTAGCTTATATAGGCGAAGAGGTAGCCAAGCATGTCCTCGGAGGCGAGATAGAAGATACCTACGACTACGATATCGTCTACGGAGAAACCAAGGTGGACGTTAAAACAAAAGAAAGAACCGTACCCCCAAGAAATTACTACGAATGTTCGGTTGCTGACTTCAACACCAGACAAGACTGCGACGAGTACGCTTTCGTAAGCGTATTGGACGACCTAAAAGAAGCTTGGTATTTAGGCAAAATAAGCAAAAAGGAATTTTATGAAACCGCCATCTTTCATAAAAAAGGAGAAGTCGACCCCGACAATAACTTCATCTTTAAGGCCGATTGCTATAATATTCCAATTCATAAACTGTCAGTATAATGGATTACAAAAGAAACCTCAAAAGATACCAAACCCTTAGGAATCTCCTTGTTGACAAGGGCGATTTGGAAGGCTTAACTTGGATACAGGCCCATCAAGAAGATTACCTCAATAAGTATGTCTACGTAATGAAATGGACGTTTCTAGATGAATATCCTTGGGGTTGTAAGGCTATTTATAAGATAGGCAGATCTCATCGCCCTGAAGCTAGACTCTCAAAGCTAAGCCGGAAATACGAAAATGTAACAGACTGGAAGGGTAGTTTTAGAATTATAGCTGCCAAAAGAGAATCGACCAAGCTATCGGAAGAGTCCCTTCATAAAGAGTATGACTACTGCAATATTAGGCACGAAAATGGATACGAGGGGGGCTTCGAGAATTGGCCTACGCTGGAAGGAAAAACAGAGTGGTTTGATTTGTGTTGGGGAATTCCCGATTTCACAGGTTCGGAATGTCAGGAAACAAGACTCCTAAGCAAGTTCCTTGTTGAACCCCAAGGCAGAGATAAAAAAGGACGTTTTTTAGAAGTGGAATCAGAATCTGCAATTATGCTTAAGGCGTTTCTTAATAAATTAGACTCAGGAAAGTATGATGCAAATTTCCAAGAGCAATTAGAAGCAAGGTAAAGTAATGGACGAAGATCTTCTTAGATACGATAAAGAGAAGGAAATAGTCTTCATAGACTGCGAGACCTTCAACCTTTGCCTTAACGAGGTTCACAACCTGCCTTGGCAGATAGCAATGATAAGATGTAAAGGCGACAAAGCTGTCAACTCATGGGACATACATATAAAGTGGGACACCGACCTCAAAATAAGCAAAGAGGCCGCACAGATAACCAGATTCAACCGCAAGCTACATGAGTCAAAGGCGATAGACAAGATTCAAGCCTTCAGCATAATATCAGAACAGCTCGATAACTGCGACTACATCGCCGGGCACAATTTATTAGGGTTCGATATCTTTTTAATAAAAAGCCTCTACAGATCAATGGGTAGGAGCTATAGCCACCTAGTTGACAAGATTATAGACACCAACTACCTAGCTAGGGGTATAAAATACGGAATACCCTACAACAGAAAAGTAGATTCCCTTACCGCCTATCAATACAAAATACTACACAAAAGGCAAAAAGGAGTGAGGTCGAACCTTAAGGCCCTAGGGAAAGAGTACAATATAGAACACGACTACGATAACCTGCACGACGCACTAGTAGATTTGAAACTCAACCTAAAAGTCTGGAATAAGATAAAATGGAGCGTCGAAGTTTAACATGTCTTTAGATTTCGTATACGACCTCAAAGATAAACTCGAAGACCAAGAGTACGATTATTTTATAGTAACAATTAAAAGATCGGGAGAAGAAAACGCCGACAGGTCAAACGTGTTTTATAGGTTGTCGGACGAAGAAGCCGTCAAGTCCCTGAAGCAAATATTAAAAAGAATAGGAATAAAAGAAGGCAAAAGAAATGAGTGAAAAATTTACAAAACAATTTAGACCCATAAAAATAGATATGCATGGGGTTAGGTTGCCTGAATTCAAAGTAGAAGAAAATAAAACAAACGTAGACAACTTAAGCTTCCTTAAGTCTTTATGTTTCGAGGGCTACGAAAAAAAACTTTTAAGCAAGGAGATCGAGCCGACTAAAGCCGAAGAGTACACGAACAGAACAAAGTACGAATTAGATACGCTTGAAGACTTGGGTTTCGTTGATTATATACTTTTAGTTTGGGACGTTATTAATTTTTGTAATAAAAACGAAATACCAGTTGGCCTAGGAAGAGGCTCAGCAGCAGGAAGCCTTGTGCTTTACTGGATAGGGGTAACCAAGATAGACCCAATAAAATACAACCTATTCTTTGAGAGGTTTATTTCTAAGACAAGAGCTAAAAAGCAAATTATTGACGATATTACCTATTTGGACGGATCACTAATGTGTGATGTAGACATCGACGTTTGCTACTATAACAGAAGTAAGGTCTTGGAGTATTTGGATACTAAATTCAAAGGCAAAACCTCTAAAATTTTAACCTTAAACACCCTTAGCGGTAAACTGCTAATGAAGGAGTGTGGAAAAATAGTAGCAGGAAAAGAGGAGTCCGAAATGAACACTGTCTCCTCTTTTATCCCTAAGGTATTCGGCAAGGTTAAAGACATAGAGGAGGCGAGAGAAGAGGCCGAAGACTTCGATAGCTGGTGCGGAGAAAACGAAAAGGTATACAAGACGGCGCTCAGACTAAGGAACCTGATAAAGAATAAAGGCTCCCACCCATCCGGAGTATTGTTGTCTTACGACAATATAGAAGAGGGCTGCCCCACCGAGCTCACATCAGATAAAGACATCGTGTCTTCTTACGACATGAACTGGGTCTCGTTGTTCAATGTCAAATTAGACATCTTAGGGCTAAGAAGCGTATCTGTCGTTGATAACGCATGCAAAGAGATAGGCATAGACGTAAAGGATATAGATTTAAACGATCCTTTCATTTACCAGCAGCTACAAGACCTACGTGCCCCACATGGGCTATTCCAGATAGAGGCCGACACCAACTTCAGGGTTTGCCAAAAAGTTAAACCCCGCAACCTTGAAGAGCTAAGCGCGGTACTTGCGCTAGGGAGACCGGGAGCACTCGCCTTTGTAGATCAATACGCCAACTACACCAACAACGACAGCTACGAAGCGATACACCCCTTATTTGACGACATTTTATCCACAACCGGTGGTGTTTGCTTGTACCAAGAGCAAATGATGCAAATGGCAAACAAAGTCGGCTTCACATTGGACGAGGCGGAGATACTAAGAAGGATAGTAGGTAAGAAGAAAATCAAAGAAGTCAAGCAGTGGAAAAAGAAAATCCGAGAGAAAGTAAAAGAGAACAGGCTCTCCTCCGAATGGACGGGCAATAAAGGTGAAGTCGACGTAGGAGACGTATTGTGGGGAGTCTTGGAGGACTCAGCGAACTACTCCTTCAACAAGTCTCATTCTATAGCTTACGCTTCCTTATCGGCAGCGACTGCCTACCTAAAATTCAAACACCCAAAGGAGTTCTTCCTATCCCTCCTTAAGATGACTCGCCATGAACCAGACCCAATTAAAGAAATATCAAAAATAGAAAGAGAACTAAGCCTTTTCAATATTAAACTTCTCGCCCCGCATATAGTTAAGTCTAAGTTAGACTTCTCAATCGAAGGAGACGACATAAGGTTTGGCTTACTTTCTATAAAAGGCATATCGGATAAATCCATAGACCGACTTAATGATTTTAAAAACGAGTACGCAAATAAGTTCGAAATCTTCCAAGCGGCAAGTGAGGCTATCCTTAACATAGGAACGCTTTGCGCCCTCATACAGGCGGGAGCGTTAGAAGGCTTCAAACAATCCAGAACCAAGGTCGTATACGAAGCTCAGCTCTGGAACATACTAACCCAAAAGGAAAAGCAGTTATGCATGAAATACTCCGAGGGAGGAAGCTACGACTTAGTCGCCCTCTTAAAACTTCTAGATTCAAAAAAAGACGATAAAGGAAAACCGCTAATTAGAGAGTCCAGAATGGGAACTATAAGAAAAAAATGCGCCCCATACAGAGACATATATGCCCAAAACAAAAAATCAGAAAGTTTCGCTAACTGGTACTACGAAAAACACTTACTAGGGTATACGCACGGAAGAATGCTGAAGGATATATTTAAAAGTAAGCGCGAAGGGCTGATGAGCATAAGGGAAATCGAAGAGGCGGACCTACAGACTAAAGTAGCCTTCATAGGTACGGTGGACGAAAAACCCTACTCAGGAAGCTCTAAGAAGGGTAACAAATATTGCCGACTAGCAATCTCCGACGAAACAGGATTTACGAAAGTTTTAATCTTCAAAGAGAAATTAGAACAATGCAAAGTAGCGAATGACGGCCTACCCCGAGAAAAGAATATCGTTATAATCAGGGGAACCAAAGTAGACGAAGCTGTATTCGCAGACGTAATAGTCGTCCAAAGCAATAAGATCTTTACAAAACTTTCTGATCTTAAAGCAGAAAAAGTCTTGACTTAGAAACAGAAAAGACTTAAAGTGCCTCCTTTGTTATGATTCAGTTCTATAAACCTAACCCTAAAGTCACTGGGAGCGCCTGCTCCTTTTGGAGTTCCACGGAAGAGAAAGCCTTTTTTTCTTCGTTCATCAAGCAGGATTCTTGGAATGCCGACAGGAGAATCGGAAGCTTCGTAAAGAATAAAGACAACCCAAGAGCTAAAGTCATGGTTAAATTCAGCATGGTTGAAGCTTCAGGTATAGTAGACGCAATTGAAAGAAACGCCGAATACGGCGGCTACCACGGAAGTAAAAACCAAATAGTAAAATTTAAATTTGCGCCGTACGTCAGCAAGAAAGACAATAAACAAGTAGGGTACTCCTTCTCCGTAAATAAAGAAGACAAAGAGGATTCAACCAATAAAATCAGCTTTGTCATAGGCTTATATTACCCAGAGGCTAGAATGCTAAAGCAGTTCTTAATCTACTCTTTAGAAAGAATCTTTGAAAAAACAGCCTATACCGGTAAAAATAATAAAGCAGAAGCCGAACCTAAAGAACCACAGAAATCTGAACCGAAACCCGAGCCACAAAAAGCAGACCCACTAGATGACCAAGAATGGTAAAAAGAAGCTAATATTTCAAAGCGATTTCGCTTTAATGAAAACGGGCTTTGGCCGAAACGCCAAGGCCCTTTTATCGTATTTATATAAAACAAAGAAATACGACATAGTCCATTACTGCTGCGGGACAGTAGCTAACGACCCTAAGCTTCGGGCCACGCCTTGGAAAAGCATAGGAACTATACCCCCCAACCAGCCAACAAGCCCTGACCCGGAGCAAGCCAGAAGGACTTCTTACGGGGCCGACCTCATAGATAAAGTTATAAAAGACGAAAAACCCGATGTATACATAGGGTGTCAGGATATCTGGGGCGTTGACTTCGCCTTGGAGAAAGCATGGTTCAATGAGATCACCTCGGCAATATGGACGACCCTAGACTCCCTGCCGATTATCCCCACTGCTATAAAATGCGCAAAAGAAGCTAAAAACTTCTGGGTATGGAGTAACTTCGCAGAGAAAGAGCTTAAGAGGCTAGGCTTTGGCCAAGTTGAAACCCTGCATGGCTGCATAGATCATTCAAGCTTCAGGAGGCTCGAAGAAGAAAAAAGAAAAGCCCTCAGAAAAAAATTTAAAATACGCCATGACGAGTTCGTAATAGGTTTCGTCTTTAGAAACCAGCTAAGGAAGCTAGTGCCAAACCTGATAGAGGGCTTCTCCATGTGGAAAGCTCAAACAGGAAGCTCAGGAAAGCTACTGCTTCACACTCACTGGGATGAGGGTTGGAACATATTAAGACTTGCCGACGAATACAACGTCCAACACTCGGACATTTTAACTACGTATAAATGCTCCCAGTGCCACGAGTACGAAGTAAAGGCTTTTCAAGGACAGGGGTTAGACTGCCTATCTTGCGGAAATAAAAAAAGTCAAGTTACATCTAATATACTTAACGGAGTCACGGAAAACGAACTCAATGAAATCTACAACTTAATGGACGTTTACTGCCACCCGTTTACCAGCGGAGGGCAAGAAATACCCATACAAGAAGCTAAGATGGCAGAGCTCATTACTCTAGTGACTAATTATAGCTGCGGGGAAAAAAGCTGCGAAGAAGGGTCTCAATCTATCCCTCTGGAATGGGGCGAGTATAGAGAAATTCAAACTCTTTTTAGAAAAGCTAGCACTTACCCAAGTTCTATTTGCGAAGGGTTAACTAGCGTCTACAAAATGGGCGAAAAAGAAAAAAGAGAAAAAGAAAAGCTATCCAGACAGTGGGCTATTGACAACTTCTCGGTAGAAAAAACCGCCAAGCGTATAGAGCGATTTATAGACGGCGCGCCAAAAGCGGACTACTCTGAGATAAAAATAGAGGCAGAAAAGAACGACCCAGAAGCTAAGGTTGAAGTCGACCCAAGCAACACAAGCGAATGGCTTCTTTCAATGTATAAGAACGTCCTTAGAAGACGCCGCATAACCATAGAAGACGAAGGGTATCAATACTGGATAAACCAAATGCAGAAGGGAGTTGAGCCAAAAAAAGTAGAAGAATTTTTCAGAAGGACAGCCGCGGAGGCGAACGCTAAGCTTAAGAAATTTGACCTAAATGAATTCCTAGACGACGACGAGGGAAAAAGAATTCTATACGTTATACCGGAAAGCATGGGGGACGTGTTTATGTCTACGGCTTTGTTTAAAGCCCTTAATAGCACTTACCCAGATTACAATCTATATGTAGCGACCAACAGGGGGAACTTTCCGCTTCTAGACGGCAACCCTTACGTATACAAGGCTATCCCTTACTTCCCTCAAATGGATAAGTTGTTATGGCTGGAGGGGTGCGGGAATCATAAAGGTTATTTTGAAATAGCTTTTTTGCCTTTTATAGGAACGCAGAAGCTTTTCAACTACCAACACAACGGTGTAGACAAAATAAACTTTGACCTAAAGAACTGATGCATATACTAGAAGCTTACTCTACAAGTTCCGGACTAAAAATAGACAAGCCTTTTATTTTAGAGAGATTTTTTGCTGTCCCTGCTAGTAAATACATAACTTTGCATACAGGAGACGGCAAGTTCGACTCTAGAACCTACGACTATTGGCAAGACACGGTAGACTTTTTAAACAAGTTCCTCTCCCCACACGGTATAACTATCGTGCAAGTAGGCACTAAGGAAGATAAAGCTCTCCAAAACATTATTTGCCTAAATGGCCAAACCTCTATCTCTCAAACGGCATATATTATAAAAAATTCCTTATGTCATGTTGGTATTGATAGCTTTCCTATTCATATAGCGTCACATTACGGAAGAAAGATAGTGGGTTTATACTCTAACGCTCCACCTCAAAACTCTGCTCCATACTGGTCGGAAGATTCAGACTTTATACTTTTAGATTCGGACAAAGGGGGAGACAAGCCGACATACGCAAAGGAGGAGTTCCCCAAGACTATAAATACGATATTTCCCGACGTAATAACCTCATCTGTTTGCAAGCTGTTGGAAATAGATTTCGACTATGACTACGAGATAATCTACCTAGGTAAACAATACAAGCAAACTATCATAGAGTATATACCTGACGCGGTAACTAGCCTCCCAGAAGTAAACCCTTTGGTGGTTAGAATGGACTTGCACTTTAGCGAAGAGAACCTTCTTCCTGTTTTTGACAAAAACAAATGCGTTATAGTAACTGACAAGCCAATCAGCATCGCCTTGGTAAAGGCAAATAAAGACAAAATAATAAAAGTCATATGCAGAGTGAAAGATAACTCTATGATAGAGTTTGTAGAAACCTTAACTCAAATACCCGTACCCCTTGAAGTCATGAGTCAGCTCGAAGGCGAAGAGTTAAACGATCTAAAGTTTGAGTTTTTAGATAGCTTAACAATAGTAAACAGTGAGAGTATAACGAAAAAGGAAAATATAAAACAACTAGAGGGCGTTGATATTAATAAATTATTTTATTTGCCCAATAAGTTTATATTATCTAGAGGAAAAATTTATGACTCAGAATATGGGTGGAAAACAGATAAACCTATAGAGAAATTAACCAAAAAAATCACAAAAGTAGAGCTAAACCCAGAAAACGAAGACCTCTTTTGGGAGGAGGCCGACTTCCTCTGCTTTCTGGTAGAGAAAAAGCTTGACTCTTCAGCAAAGACACAGTAGGATACCCTCATGGCTGCTAAGACCAAAACCACAAGCAAATCCACTCCTCCCAAGGTAATCAAACGCAACGAGTACGGACTAACGGAGGGGCTAGACTACGTTTACCAAGAAAACGGACTAGTAGATTGGAGGAAAATGGTTAAGTCTGAATTTTTAGTGCCGAATAGGCAGAGGACCCAAGAGACGGACGTGAGCCAACTGCAAGACAGAGACTTAATAATCCTTTTAGGGGGAATAAAAGATCTCGCCCAAATAAGAGGGTTCGTAGACGTTGGGTACGATATAAAATTTGCATCTCTCGAATACGCAGCGGCCTCCTGCACTATAAAATGGACACCGAATTACGAAACAGAAAACAGGGAGGTAACGTTTCAGTCCATGAGCTCCGCTACGGTAGATAATACCAATGGATTCGGAAAGCTATACCTAGTTGAAATGGCGGAAAACAGATCCTTTTGCCGATGCGTAAGGAACTTCTTAAAGATTAACATCGTCTCTTGGGACGAAATGTCAGGATCTTCACCATCGTCAGGATCTTCATCATCGTCAGGAAGCTCCTCGGCCCCAGCCTCAGTTAAATCAAAGCGGAACGCTTTGGCTAATCCAAGTTTTCTTTTAGCTAAAAAAATGAAAGAAAAAGGAGTAAGCTTCGAAGATGTCATAAGCAAGATAGCTAAAGAGGAGATGGTTCAAGACCCAGAGGGAATCACGGAGCTAGAGGACATCCCCAAAAGCCTGACGTTCAAATTGATAGAAAGAATCAATAAATTGGGCTAATATAGATAGATGCTTTCCATAAACAGGATATACGTCTTAAACCTCAAAGCTAGAAGAGAAAAAAAAGACAGAATATCTAAATTACTCCTCGAAGAAGGCCTCTGCGTTCCTATAAAGTTCGTAGAGGCTTTTGATTTTAGGAATATCGATGTCAACCTGCTTCAACACTGGTTACTCGAACAAAAATGTAAAGTTTACCCTAAATGGAAAACGTCTGAAACTAGCAGTTTTCAAGGATTTAATTTTTCCGGCTGGGACAACAGAGAAGTTAGAAGCCCAGAAATAGGCTGCACTCTGAGTCATTTACACTTATGGAAAGAGATAGTATCGAAAAACGAAACAGCCCTTATATTAGAAGACGACGCTTTTTGGCATTCCGGCGAACTTAAAAAGTTTATAACAAAGTCATTACCCAAATGCCCCGATACAGATGTTCTCTACTTAGGGAGAAACAAAGTCTCGAAAAATAAAGAAGAGCCAGTAGACGGAGAAGAACTTTTTGTTAAGCCCGCTTTCTCGTACAACACCCACGCTTACATTATAGGAAAAGAGGGAGCCTCAAAGCTCCTGTCAACCAAGATATTAGAAAACTTAGTAACGCCAGATGAATTCTTAGCCGCCTGTTGGACTAAGCATAGGAGAAAGGATTTTTCTGAAGTTTTTACCCCGGTTATAAAAGCTTTATCTTCTAACCTCGGCAAGTTCGAAATTTGGCAACAAGCCTTACCTCAAGGGTACAACTCAGACATAGAGAAAGATACTTCATGCGTAAGCTTATATAAAAAAAACATATACTGCTACACGGTAGCTGACAACGCGTTAAACGAAGGTCTGGAAAAACATATAAGGACATCGGTAGCAAACGAAATCCCCTTGAAAATATTAGGGCTAGATTCCCCTTGGGGAGGAGGAGATATGGTGAGCGACCCCGGGGGAGGACAAAAAATCAACCTACTAATCCCAGAGCTAGAAAAGCTAAAAAAAGACCCTAACGCCATAGTTCTATTTGTGGATGGCTATGATATTTTATTCTTAGATAGCTTGAAACGTATCGTAGAGTTATTTCTATCGAAAAACATTCCCACCTTGTTTGCGGCGGAACAGTCTTGTTGGCCCGACAGGTCCTTAGCTAACAGATACCCAGAGTCTCCTTATCACTATAGATACTTAAACTCAGGATCCTTCATAGGTTACGCTAAAGACTTAAGTAAAATAACTCAACGAGCCAAGGATGACAGCTTACCTAACATATCGGACGACCAACTATACTATACCCTCGAATTCCTAAACGGAAGACACAAGAGGTTGATTTCTTTAGATTACAAATGTGAAATTTTTCAATGCTTGGGGTGGTCCTACGACGACGTAACAATCGAAGGAGGAAGACTGCATAACACGGTCACTAACACGAGACCGTTGGTGGCGCACGGAAACTCTAGTAAGGAAAAGTTTTGGGCTTTATCCAATTACCTAACTAAAGGTTGGAGCTCTGATTTTTCATTTTCACCAACTGGTAAACTTATAGACAATCCTATTGTTTATATTTCTCTTTACTGCGTCTCTAACTTAGATAGCGCTAATTGGGGGAAGTTCTTCAACTACGTTAGAGATCTCAACTTTCCTAAATCCAATATAATACTCCATATAGAAGACTCTCAAGATAAACTAAAAACCATAAAAGAAGCTATAGACGTTAACGATTACAAAGAGGTGTTATACAGCCCAACAAATGAGCGCGAAGGGCCAAAAAGAAATCGAATATTTAAAGAGTCCCTTAACTACAATTACGATTACCACTTTTATATAGAGAACCTTTGCTTGTTGAGAAATCCAGAAACCCTCAACGAGCTAATAAAAACAAACAAAAACGTAGTAGCTCCGGTCTTAAGAGAGACAATAAACGGAAAAGTTTCTAATCAGTCTAATTTTTGGGGAGCTTTCTCCGAAAGCGGATATTACAAACAGTCCGATAATTATTTCGACATCCTAGAAAGGAAAGATAAAAAATGCTGGACTGTACCTTTTGTCGGAGCGTGCTATCTTATAAAAAGAAAAATTATAGAAGATAACCCGAACCCCTATAATGAAAAAGGGGACGCAGATATATCTTTTGTCAAAAACCTAGGATACAAGAGAGTTTTATTTCACGCCGACAACAGGCATGACTATGGAATTATAAACTGGAGATATTGAATTTACCACTTCTCCACTTCTTTTACTTTGTCTATAACGCCGTTTCTCCAGTCTTTAGCGTACCACGAGCCTAAAAATAAATGAACTAATGTAGCGTCTCGCTGTATCATTTTACTAGGTTTCCTATGGGAAAATCTTCTACTACCGTAAACATGGCATGGCTCGAGCTTTTTACCCCCTAACTCCTTAGCCATATGCTCACCCAACGGTAACATTTCGGTAGTTTGCCCTGAACTAGATCTTCGGTTTAATACTGATGGAGCTAGACGCCTTAGAACCCCAACTAGGTCTGGGTTTCCCGCTTCAGAGCCGAAGGCCCAATCCACCACCAACGGAGGGGTATAATTAGTCGACCTCTCTTGTGTCCCAAATGAGCAAGATTGGTCTGAATTAAATGGCCGCAAGACGTAACAATCAGCATCCACCCACCATCCTCCTTGGGAATATAACAGTCGGTTGCGATAAAGATTAGTCCTTTCCACTAAACTGAACTGTTCCGGCACTAGCTCGTCCATATCTTCTTTCTTGTGAACCACCACATCATAATCGGGCATGACCCGTTTCACGGAATCCAGACACTCCTGTATCCCCAACGGCATCGGCCCGCCCCAAACTTGATGAATAACTTTAGGTATCGACACTTAAAGTTTCCTCGTTCCAGCCATCTACCGTCCTTGGTGCACTCAATTGTTCTTCTATGTCAGAAGTTAGTGTTGTATCCCATTTGTTTATACGACGATACGCTTCACTCATTGCCTCTATATCTGCCGGAAGCCAATCGCCTATAGGTTTTTGATCTTTAGTTATGTCGACTGTCTCGCTAATGTAAGAAGCTGCCTCACCATCTACCGCTCTCAAATGAAGTAACCATTGGCACACATTATCATCCCCAGCATTAATAGCTGGCCGCCGTTGTACCCATGTAAATTCAATACTCATAATTTACTTTTAATTCCCTCTAGCCATTCAATTTCCATTAACAGTTTCGCCCCAGCCAGCCAGTCGTCTTTGCTGAAAGCCCACTCGTAAATTTCTGCATCGGATTGTCCGTTTTCTTCTACAAGATGGTCGGCCGCCATTTCGCGATTACTGCTCGCCAGCTTATTTTGAGAACCTTTGACGCCGACAGATACCCTGCGATCGTCTCCGTCGTTCTCTATTCCTCCCTCAGCTTGTTCGTACTGTGGATCGTACTCCAACTCTGCGCTCAATGCGCTTATGGCATGTAAACTACTCCAATCAGCGTTGCTTGTTATTTGCGTTAGCAATTCTTCTTTTTTATTTGTTAATTCTAATATAGTCATTACGATCCTCCTCCTCCGCTACACCCAATAACAGTTGTTGTACTAGTAAAGTTACTAGTGCCTATTGTCCAACTCAGCCTAACTTGACAGCTGCTAGGTGAGCTTATAGATAGACTTCGAGGAAATGGCAAATATTTAAGTAAACACTTCTTGACGGTATCGGTACTAGTTACGTCTTCGAATAAAACATAATCAGCTGTCGCACTTACTGTTGTTCCTGTGGCCGCAGAATTTATAAAGTTGCTACTCTCACCAGTATAATCCAACGAAACTTGACCTAAAGATACATTAATTCCGGGTCCCGCGGTAACTGAACCACCGCTTCCTTCCTCTCCTTTTTGACCCTTAGATCCAGCGGATCCAGCGGGACCAGCGGGACCAGCGGTACTCGAAGCAAGTCCCTTTTGACCCTTAGGTCCAGCGGATCCAGCGGGACCAGCGGTGCTCGAAGCAAGTCCCTTTTGACCCTTGGGACCAGCGACACTTGAGGCCAACCCCTTTTGGCCCTTGGGACCAGCGACACTTGAAGCCAACCCCTTTTGGCCCTTGGGACCAGCGACACTTGAGGCCAATCCCTTTTGGCCTTT